>VOFK01003625.1_pt1 | contig 47381 bp, 65 predicted proteins | sample 5384121 | NCBI WGS metagenome assembly VOFK01 (sample SAMN12384730, study PRJNA508395) | human gut metagenome | isolation source: healthy gut J | host: Homo sapiens | reverse complement strand
GCCTGGGTGAGCCTGCTTCTATCATGTATGACAACTTCGGCGGATAATGTTCAGACAAAATTCCCCTTTTATTGAAATCACCCTCGCTACAACTCCTGTGGCGAGGGTGATTTTTAGTTGTATGAGCGTTTCGATACATCCCTCGTTTTTTGTGGGAGTGTGCAAGATGCCGGCACGGGCATACTTTGTTTCATCTTTTTAGGTCTTATATGCTTGATTCCTTTTTCCTTTTATTATATTTGACCCCATTACCAAACCCTATATCTATTATATTATGAAACAATTATTTATCTATTCTATTCTTTGTTTAAGCCTGGCAGCTTGCGGCGGAAAAAAGAACAATGCGGCAGAACCTCAGGAAACACCTGCTGCCGATAGTATTGTGGAAGAAAAGATAGTAGCACTTCCTCCATTGGAAGAAGGCGAAGTCTTTCTGAAAGATAAGGACCCCTTCGGTGAAGTGGTGGAACTGCAGGGAAACCATATAGTGGAACCGGATACGTTTATTTTTAAACCTGCTTCTCCGAATATGGTGATAAAGGATAGCCTGATGATTATGCAAAGTCGGAATGCGCCTTTTTATATATTCCGTTATCCTGAGTTTACTTACATAAAAACCGTCGGAAGAACCGGTAACGGACCGGATGAATTTGTTGCGCCTTATGTGATAGCTTCCCTTAATCCTGCTTATTTGTGTTATTTGTTCGAACGACCTAAAGGAATGCTTTACGGGCTTGATAAAAAGTTGGAGATACATCCGATACAAAAAGATACATAGTTCAAAGTCGATGTGGGACTATATTGAACACATCTATGCTGCCGGTAAGAATAGTTTCGTTTATCCCAAAGGACGAAATATATATCGGGCTACTTTGGAAGGAGATTCCGTCAGGACAGAAGAAATAAAGGACATGACCCTGAAACAGGCAAAGAAGATGCCGGGCTACCGTTGTCTTGGTATCAATCCGGCGCGTCATCGAATGGTTTATGCATATAAATATGCCAGAATTATAAAGTTTATGGACTTGGACAGTAATGCAGAACGTACGCTTAACTTCCAGCAGTCCGGTTTTGACGAAGGGACTCTGCACATCGCAGATGGGCTGGATGCTAATGTGACGTATTATATGCAGGTGCTTCCGACCCGTGACTATGTATATATCACTTATTCGGGAAGAACGCCTTATGTAGTGGCAGCGGAGAACAACAAAGGGAAGCATCATATGTACGTTGAGAAATACGACTGGAATGGGAATCCTGTAAAGAAGTATAAGTTGAATGACTTTTGTGTATATACGGTTTTGGACGAAAAAACGAACCGTTTGGTATTGTCCACTTATTACTATGATGACCCGCTGGTGGTGTATCAGTTGGATTGATGCAGAGAATATGTTTGTCGATTAAAGAAAATAAGCCCGGTAAAATGAACTTTTTATCGGGCTTTTTCTTTTACTTTTGTATAAAAAGGAAAAAGGTTATGATTAAGAATATATTGACAAATTTAAAGATTGAGCAGCTGAATGCAATGCAGGAGGCGGCTATAGATACTTGGAAAGAAGGAAAAGACCTGATTTTTTATTGTCACCTACAGGCTCCGGCAAAACTTTGGCTTATCTGTTGCCTTTGTTACAGAGTTTGAAACCTGATGTGAAAGGTGTTCAGGCCATAGTGCTTGTACCCTCCCGCGAACTGGCTTTGCAGATAGACCAAGTTTTCAAATCCATGAATACACCCTTTTTAAGGCTGTGAGCTGCTATGGCGGACGCCCTGCCATGGAAGAGCACCGTACTATCAAAGGAGTGCAGCCTTCGGTCGTCATAGGTACTCCGGGGCGTATGAATGACCATCTTTCGAAACAAAAAAATATCGATGCAGAAACAGTGACTACATTAGTCATTGATGAGTTTGATAAATGTCTGGAGTTTGGTTTTCAAGAAGAAATGGCTACCGTTATCGGGCAGTTGCCCCGTTTGAAGCGGCGTTTTTTGCTTTCGGCTACCGATGCCGAGGAGATTCCTCAATTTACGGGTCTGAACAAAACGATTAAGTTGAATTTCTTGAATACCGAGGAACAAACAGTGCAGCGCTTGCATTTATATAAAGTGCTCTCTCCCGGAAAAGATAAACTGGAGACATTGTATAAATTGCTGTGTACATTGGGCAAAGTCGCTCTACATTAGTATTTTGTAATCATCGTGAAAAGCGTGGAGCGGGTAGGGAAGTATCTTCAATCCAAAAAAAAATTCCAATGTGGTATTTTTTCATGGCGGTATGGAACAGGACGACCGTGAACGTTCATTGTATAAATTCCGTAACGGTAGTTGCCATGTCTTGATATCCACAGACCTTGCCGCCCGCGGACTGGATATCCCCGAGATAGAAAATGTGGTTCATTACCATCTCCCGGTCAATGAAGACGGATACATCCATCGTAACGGCCGGACAGCCCGTTGGGAAGCTGAAGGAAATTCTTATATTCTACTCCATCAGGAAGAAATGCTCCCTGAATACTTGACGGAAGTCCCTGAAGAATTCCTCTTACCCGAAGTGACTCCCAAGCCGTCATTACCCGAATTTGTGACCTTATATATAGGAAAGGGCAAAAAAAGATAAAATCAATAAGATAGATATTGTAGGGTTTCTCTTTAAAAAAAAGGTAACCTGAATAAAGATGAAATTGGGCGGATTGATGTGAAAGACCATTATTCGTTTGCCGCAGTATCTCGCAAAAAGATAAAGCAAACACTTAATTTGATACAGAATGAGAAAATAAAAGGGGTGAAAACGCTGATAGAAGAAGCAAAAAATAGTGTCATTATGTCATTTTACAACTCCTAATAATGAACGAATAATTTCTAAAAAGATTATTTTTTATATGCTTTAAATCATTGTTTGTTGGAGTATAGCTTACAAAATGAAAGCATTAAAAAATAGATTTAACTAATTTTGAAACAAAATTATGTGGAAAATCGTAATTTTATTAGCGTTTTTTTTGTGAAAGCTGAAAATAATGTGTAAATTCGCAAATGTAAGACATAAACAAATTGTATAACCAAAACTAACTTCAAATGAAAAAGCATAATTTCAATGCGGGACCATCTATCTTGCCTCGCGAGGTTATAGAGAAAAAACAGCTCAGGCTATTTTTTGGATTTTAATGGCTCCGGGCTTTCTTTGATGGAAATCAGTCATCGTGCTAAAGATTTTCAGCCTGTGGTAGACGAAGCAGTCGCTTTGTTCAAGGAATTGTTAAACATTCCTGAAGGGTATTCGGTACTGTTCTTGGGTGGTGGCGCCAGCTTGAATTCTGTATGGTATGCCTTTCAACTTCCTTTGAAAAGAAAGCTGCTTATCTTAATACCGGTGTTTGGGCGAAGAAAGCAATAAAGGAAGCGAAAGCGTTTGGCGAAGTCGTAGAAGTGGCATCTTCTGCGGAAGCAACGTATACGTATATCCCGAAAGATTATACTGTTCCTGCCGATGCGGATTACTTCCATGTCACCACCAATAATACAATTTATGGTACGGAGCTTCATGAGGATTTGGACTCTCCGGTTCCTATGATTGCCGATATGTCATCTGATATTTTCTCGTCCGATTGATGTTTCTAAATATATCTGCATTTACGGCGGTGCACAAAAGAATCTGGCTCCTGCCGGTGTTACTTTCGTTATTGTGAAGAATGATGCTTTGGGCAAGGTATCACGCTATATTCCTACTATGCTGAACTATCAGACCCATGTGGACGGAGGTTCTATGTTCAATACACCTCCTGTTCTTCCTATCTATGCAGCGTTGCAGACTTTGCGCTGGATTAAGGCTAACGGTGGAGTGGCGGAAATGCAGAAGCGTGCCAAAGAGAAAGCCGAAATGCTGTATGCGGAAATTGACCGTAACAAGTTGTTCCGTGGTACAGTAACGGATAAGGCGGACCGTTCTTATATGAATATCTGTTTCGTTATGAATGATGAATACAAAGATTTGGAAGCAGACTTCCTGAAGTTTGCAACCGAAAAAGGTATGGTAGGTATTAAAGGTCATCGCTCTGTGGGTGGCTTCCGTGCATCTTGTTATAATGCCATGCCGAAAGAAAGTGTTCAGGCTTTGATAGATTGCATGCAAGAATTCGAGAAACTTCATTAATTGATTTATAAGAATAAGGGCGTGCTGTGAGTACGTCCTTATTTATTAATACAAATAAGACCATGAAAGTATTAGTAGCAACAGATAAACCGTTTGCTAAAATTGCAGTAGACGGTATTCGCAAAGAGATAGAAGCGGCAGGTTATGAACTGGCATTATTGGAGAAATATGGAGAAAAGGCAAAATTGCTGGAAGCGGTTAAAGATGCCGATGCCATTATTATCCGTAGTGATGTAATTGATGCTGAAGTATTGGACGCTGCTAAAGAGTTAAAAATTGTAGTGCGTGCCGGAGCAGGGTATGACAATGTGGATTTGAGGCTGCTACGGCTCACAATGTATGTGTCATGAATACTCCGGGACAAAACTCCAATGCTGTGGCCGAACTAGCTTTCGGGTTGATGGTGATGGCTGTCCGCAATATGTATAACGGTGCTTCGGGTACTGAATTGAAAGGTAAGAAACTGGGTATTCATGCATACGGTAATGTGGGACGTAATGTAGCTCGTATTGCCAAAGGCTTTGGTATGGACATCTATGCATACGATGCTTATTGTCCGAAAGAGGTCATTGAAGCAGACGGTGTGAAGGCGGTTGCATCTACCGAAGAATTGTATGCTACTTGTAATATTGTATCTCTGCATATTCCTGCTACTCCTGAAACAAAGAATTCTATCAATTATGATCTGGTAGACAAAATGCCTAAAAACGGTCTGCTGGTTAATACCGCACGCAAGGAAGTTATTAATGAAGCCGACTTGCTGCGTCTGATGAATGACCGTCCTGATTTGGAATATGTTACTGACATTATGCCTGTACATCATGCCGAATTTGCTGACCATTTTCCGGGTCGTTATTTCTCTACACCGAAGAAAATGGGCGCCCAAACTGCCGAAGCGAATATAAATGCCGGTATTGCAGCTGCCAGGCAGATTGTGGATTTCCTGAAAGATGGTTGCGAAAAGTTTCGCGTAAATAAATAAGTATTTATAACTTATAAATCTAATATTCTATGGCTATAATAAAACCCTTCAAAGGCATTCGCCCTCCGAAAGAACTGGTGGAGCAAGTCGCTTCCGTCCTTATGATGTGCTTAATTCGGAAGAAGCCCGTGAAGAAGCAAAGGGTAATGAGAAATCACTTTATCATATCATCAAACCGAAATAGACTTTCCGGCAGGTACAGACGAGCATGATGCGAAGGTGTATGACAAGGCTGCTGAGAATTTCCGGATGTTTCAGGACAAAGGTTGGCTGGTGCAGGACGAAAAGGAAAACTATTATGTGTATGCACAGACCATGAATGGTAAGACTCAGTATGGTTTGGTAGTAAGGTGCCTATGTTCCCGATTATATGAATGGTATTATCAAGAAGCATGAATTGACCCGCCGTGACAAGGAAGAAGACCGGATGAAACATGTACGTGTGAATAATGCCAACATTGAACCGGTATTTTTCGCTTATCCCGATAATGCAGAACTGGATGCTATTGTTAAGAAATACACTTCTCAAAAACCGGAATATGATTTTATAGCTCCGGGTGACGGCTTCGGCCATTCATTTTGGGTTATAGACCGGGAAAATGATATTGAAGCCATTACTAAAGCTTTTGCCGCAATGCCTGCATTATATATTGCTGACGGCCATCACCGCTCGGCTGCCGCAGCACTGGTCGGAGCAGAAAAGGCAAAGCAGAATCCAAATCATAAAGGTGATGAAGAATATAATTATTTCATGGCAGTCTGTTTCCCGGCTAATCAGTTGACTATCATCGATTATAATCGTGTGGTGAAAGATTTGAACGGCTTGACTCCCGAAGAGTTCTTAGCGGCTGTCGGAAAGAACTTTGTCATCGAGGAAAAGGGCGTGGAAATCTATAAACCGCAAAGCCTCCATAATTTCTCCCTTTATCTGGAAGGCAAATGGTACAGCCTGACTGCCAAGGAGGGAACTTATGATGATAATGATCCTATCGGAGTATTGGATGTAACTATTTCTTCTAATCTGATATTGGATGAAATCCTTGGTATTAAAGATCTTCGTTCTGATAAACGAATCGATTTCGTGGGTGGTATCCGTGGCTTGGGAGAACTGAAAAAGCGTGTAGACAGTGGCGAGATGAAAGTTGCTTTTTAGCGCTCTATCCTGTTTCAATGAAACAGCTGATGGATATTGCCGATACCGGCAACATTATGCCGCCGAAGACTACTTGGTTTGAACCAAAACTTCGTTCGGGATTGATTATTCATAAACTGAATTAATTTTTTGGAGAGGTGTATCAGAAGAAACTTTGGAGTCTTGATACACCTCTAAAACAATACAGTGATAAGAAGAAATCCAATTCTTCATATTCGGAAATGATTTATTATTGTTGTTGTATAGGTGTAATATAGATAAATTGTTGTTAGGACAAAAGAATAAATTTCTTTCCCTTTGTTTATTGCGAACAAATATCTAATTTCGCGGCGATTTTAAGAAGATAGACTATAATGACTAACAACAAGACTAAAGGATTTATCCTTGGAGCGATTGCAGCAGCCAGTTACGGCATGAACCCCCTTTTCACTCTTCCCCTTTACAGTGCAGGAATGAGCGTAGATACAGTATTATTTTACCGTTATTCGCTGGCTGTTATCGTTCTTGGCATTATGATGAAATTTCAAAAGCAATCTTTTGCCATAAAAAGGGTAGATGTGCTGCCACTCTGCATAATGGGATTATTGTTTGCTTTCTCTTCTTTGTTCCTTTTCATGAGCTACAACTATATGGATGCAGGCATTGCTTCTACCATTCTGTTTGTTTATCCGGTATTAGTGGCTATTATTATGGCGGTGGTCTTTAAAGAGAAGGTTTCCCCCATTACGATGTTTTCCATTGCTCTTGCCTTTGTAGGTATATCCATGTTGTGCAAGAGTCCGGGGCGGACAGACACTCAGCTTGGTAGGAATCACATTTGTCTTCCTTTCTTCATTGTCTTATGCCATTTATATAGTGGGGGTCAATCGCTCATCGCTCAAAGATATGCCGATTGCCAAACTTACCTTTTATGTTTTGTTGTTCGGATTATCGGTGTATGTAGTGCGTTTGCAGTTCTGTACAGAATTGCAGGTCATTCCAACGCCGATGCTATGGATAAATGCTGTTTCGCTGGCAGTCTTTCCTACTGTCATCTCACTGGTGACAATGACTAAGGCTATTCATTATATAGGTTCTACTCCAACTGCCATCTTGGGTGCATTGGAGCCGGTTACCGCTTTATTTTTCGGGGTACTGGTATTCGGTGAACAGTTGACTCCACGCATTATTTTGGGTATCTTGATGGTGATTACCGCAGTAACTTTGATCATTGGAGGAAAATCATTACTGAAGAAAAGAAAGATTAGAGTAAAACACAGCAGATAAAACGGATTGTTGTATCTTTGCCCTTGCAACAAATTATTATATTTTAAACAATGAAAAAGCAATTTATGCAATGGGCAGGACTTGGAATGTGGGTAGCACTGACCCTGTCTGCATGTACCCCTACAAAAAGAGAAGTAGGTAATCTGAATGTTATTCCTCAACCGCAAGAGGTCGTTCAAAATTTTCAGGAAAATCCTTTTGTTATTCATTCGGGCACAAAAATTGTTTATCCGGCAGGTAATGAAAAGCTGGAACGGACAGCGGAATTTTTGGCTTCTTATATAAAAGAAGCCACGGGACTTACCGTTCAATGTACGACAGAGAATAAAGAAGGTGATGCCATCATTCTGTCTGTTGATACTGCTATAAAACAAAAAGAGGGATATCGGCTGGAGGTAACATCCAATAATATCCGTTTGGCAGGTGGAAGTGAAGCGGGAGTGTTTTATGGTATTCAGACTTTACATAAATCCATGCCGGTGACGAAGGATAGAGAGTCGGCGTCTGCCATTCCTGCCGGTATCGTCAATGATTATCCCCGTTTTGATTATCGCGGATTTATGGTCGACGTAGGTCGTCATTATTTCCCGGTTTCTTATCTGAAGCAGATTATCGATATGTTGGCGTTACATAATATTAATTATTTTCATTGGCATCTTACGGAAGATCAAGGGTGGCGAATTGAGATTAAGAAATACCCTAAGCTGACCGAAATAGGTTCGACGCGCCCACGTACCTTGATGGATTGGAGCACAAGAGAATACGACGAGACTCCACACAGCGGATTTTATACTCAGGAAGAAGCAAAGGAGATTGTGAAATATGCAGCAGACCGTTTTTTATTACAGTTATTCCCGAAGTAGACCTTCCGGGACACATGATGGCTGCATTGGCTTCATATCCCGAATTGGGTTGTACCGGAGGTCCGTATGAAATACCGTGCGAATGGGGAGTTTTCCCGGATGTGTTGTGTGGCGGAAATACGAAGGCTTTGAGTTTGCCAAAGATGTATTAAATGAAATAATGGATATTTTTCCTTCCCCTTACATTCATATCGGTGGAGACGAATGTCCGAAGGTACGCTGGAAAGAATGTCCTAAGTGTCAGGCGAAGATTCGCGAACTGGGACTGAAGGATACTCCTAAACACAATAAAGAAAACCGGTTGCAGACCTATTTTATGGCTGAAGTCGGAAAAGTAATCAGTGAGAGAGGACGTAAGATGTTGGGATGGGATGAAATGCTTGAAGGGGGCTTGGCTCCGGGGGCAACCGTTATGTCGTGGACAAGTCCCCGAGGCGGCATAGAGACAGCGCGTCTGCATCATAACGCTATAATGACTCCCATTCAATACCTCTATTTCAGTAATCCTACCTACAATCGCATCAAGGGAACAAAGAGCCTTGAGCGTGTTTATACTTTCGAACCGGTATCGGATGAATTGACAGAGGAAGAAAAACAATATATCATAGGGGGCTCAAGGATGTATCTGGACTGAATGGACTCGTGACAGTCTTAAGATGGAATGGCAGATTCTTCCTCGTATGGCAGCCCTTTCCGAGATTCAATGGACAGAACCTGCGCATAAGGATTTTGACGGTTTCCTGAATCGTCTTCCGGCTTTATTGGCTATTTATAAAGATCGTGGTTATGATTTCCGTCAGGATATTTATGATGTTACCATTCAGGTTGTTCCCGAAGAACAAGAAGGAAAAGCTAAAGTCTTTTTTCTTACTTTCGATAACACCGAAGTGCACTATACATTAGACGGCAGCGAGCCCAATGCCCAATCTTCTCTTTACACAGATACATTGCACCTGGACAAGGATGCAGTTATTCAGGCAATAGCCGTTCGTCCGCAAGGCAATAGCAGTATCAGTAAGGAAGAAATTCATTTCAATGCTGTTACCATGAAGCCTGCGACGCTGAATGTAGAACCTCACAAATCATATACTTCTCAAGGAGGAAGTACATTAACAGACGGACTTTATGGAGACTTGAACTACCGTTCCGGTCGTTGGGTCGGTTTTTATGGTAACAATCCGGATATCACCATTGATATGCAGGAGCCGAAAGAAATCTCATCGGCCTTTATCAATACATTATTGAATCCGGGAGATGCCATATTCGGAGCGACCGGTCTGAAAATAGAAATCTCTGATGATGGAAAAGTTTTCCGTGAGATAGCCTCTAAGAAGATTCCCGTATTGGAAAAAGGAACAAAGATGCAAATTCGTAAAGAAGAGATTTCGTTTGATAAAGTCAAAACCAGATATGTACGGATAATTGCAGAGACAACTTCAAAACTTCCTGCCTGGCATTCCATGCCCGGAAAGAACGCTTTCTTGTTTGTGGATGAGATAGGAGTGGAATAATATAAAATTAAAAGGAGGCAAAACGTTGATAATGCTATTATTTTGCTAGTAGGGGGGTGTCAAAACTAAACCGGCCTATCCCATCGTCAGCTGTAGGGGCAGGGTTTGCCTGCCCGAAGACATAAAGCCAACTGTTTTCGGGCGAGCGAACCTTTGCCCCTACGAACGAAACGACAGTTTTGACACATCCTCTTTCTTTGAATCGAAATTGTGAAAGAAAAATTGTATGTTAAAAATCTATTATGATTAAGTGGCTATCCTTTGTCCGACTGTTCCTTACGAGAAATCTCTCAAATCCTTTTGAAGTTTCTTTCGGGCAAAGTGCAAACGGCTTTTGATTGTTCCGATGGGCAAGTCCATTTTTTCTGCTATCTCTTTATATTTCAGTCCTGATACAAACATCATAAAAGGCTGTTTCGTGTCATCGGGCAATTTGTTGATTATCCTATACAGCAGTTTTAAATCATAAGTTTCTTCAAATTTGTCATCATCTTTGGCTACCTGAATCTGTGCATAGTCCGTGAAGTTGGAATCCAGGAAATTAAGCTCACGAACAGAACGGCGGTAATTATTGATGAATAAATTACGCATGATGGTATACATCCATCCTTTAAAGTTTTCCTGCCGGATAAATTTCTGTGTATTATCCAGAGCCTTTAAGATAGAATCTTGTACCAAGTCGTTTGCAGAATCCTGATTTGCAGTCAATTTAAAAGCGAAGCTCATAAGTTCCGGTTGCATCGCTACTATTTTATTTATGATTTTAGAGTTTTCCATATCCTTCTTTTGTTGTTTTACGATATACAAAGGTCCGTTTTATGCAAGAAAAAAAGAAATGGCGATTTATCCGAAAAACTTGGCAATTATTCCTTAATGCATGGAGAAGGACGGTAAAGAACTAAAATAAAAGGAGGGTAGTAATTGTGTACTTCGATTATATTCTATACATTTGTGATAACGGATAAAAACAGAAGAATACGATGAATATTAATAAAATTATAGTTGGTTATAGAGAGGCTTTTGGCGAAAAGGCTGAACTTTCGCATTCTGCCGTCCCGATGTCCTGCTTTAAAGTGCTGTACCACACCATGCGCAACAGTTGTCTGTTCGATACCTATGCATGGGGAAAAAATCAGAGAAAGAATCAATGGATAATTTTGCGGCAATAGACTTTGAAACGGCAAATAATGAGCGCACCAGTGTGTGCAGTGTGGGTGTTGTGATAGTAAAGGATGGTGAGATTGTAGATAAGTTTTATAGTCTTATTCATCCCGAACCGGACTATTATTTGTATTGGAACACACGTGTACACGGGCTGACTCGGGAAGATACGGCCAATGCTCCTGTTTTTTCCGAAGTATGGAAACAAGTAGAACCCAAAATCACAGGACTTCCGTTGGTTGCGCATAACAAGGCGTTTGATGAAGCCTGCCTGAAAGCAGTATTCAGAACCTATTGTATGGATTATCCTGATTATGAGTTTTATTGCACTTATCAGGCATCACGCAAACTAAAAGGGTTACGGAATCATCAGCTACATACGGTGGCCGAGTTCTTCGGGTTTGATTTGAAGAATCACCATCACGCATTGGCAGATGCGGAAGCTTGTGCATGGATAGCCCGATATGGTGTTGTAGTTTTTATATTTTTCCAATAATAATGATTTCCTTTGATGATGATACAAGAAGATACATATAAAACGATAATCGGTGTAGCCGAAGGTATTTATACAGAGAAGAGAAGTAAATTTATAGCTATTGCCATTCCTGTACATACCGTTGAAGAGATAAAAACAGCATCTTGATATTTATCAAAAAAAAATACTATGATGCGCGTCATGTGTGCTATGCTTATATGCTTGGACATGAAAGAAAAAGACTTTCGTGCCAATGATAACGGAGAACCGTCCGGTACTGCCGGAAAACCTATTTTGGGACAAATAAATTCTAACGGGCTGACTGATATTCTTATTGTTGTCGTGAGATACTTCGGTGGCATCAAACTGGGAACAAGCGGATTAATCGTCGCCTATAAAGCTGCGGCAGCAGAAGCGATAGCCAATGCCACAATAATAGAAAAAACGGTGGACGATGAGATTGCCGTTGCTTTTGAATATCCTTTTATGAATGACGTCATGCGTATCGTAAAAGAAGAAGAACCGGAAATCTTGGAACAGTCATACGATATGGATTGCCTGATGAAGCTCCGTATCCGCCGGTCTATGATGGGGAAATTGCGTGCTCGCTTGGAGAAAGTTGAAACAGCCCGAATTATCGAATAACCCTTTTGGCATTATTGTTGGTTCAATGGTGTTTCCGGGAGGCTTTGATTGAAACATGTTTGTAACATGAATGACACATCGCAGATATATCGGTTCTCTATCTTTGCAGTCGAAAATAAAAAGTCACATTAATAATAAAGATGAGAAGAACACTCGCAGCCGCTGTCTTTACAGCTTTAAGCATAGCAACCGCAGGTGCGCAACTAACTATTCCCAAGGAATATCTTCCTAAGGTTCACGGGACTATACGTAGTAAATACGAGCTTCAGACTACTACAGGCATGCAACGCTTTCAGGTAAGAAACGCCCGTGTCAGTTTGGACGGAAAGGTACTGCCGGTTATTGCATATAAGGCAGAAATAGATTTATCGGATGAAGGAAGCATCAAGATGCTGGATGCGTATGCCCGCTTCGTTCCTAATGATACATGGAATTTGACAATGGGACAGATGCGTGTTCCGTTTACTATTGATGCGCATCGCTCTCCTCATCAGCAATATTTTGCCAATCGCTCCTTCATAGCCAAGCAGGTGGGGAATGTGCGTGATGTGGGTGCTACCGGAGCTCTTGCTTTAGATGGTAATTTGCCGATGAAGTTGGAAGCCGGACTATTCAATGGCTCGGGACTGACTCAACAAAAAAAGAATGGCATAGCACCCTGAACTATTCAGCCAAGCTGCAATTAATGCCTTGGAAAGGTTATAACCTTACTTTAAGCACGCAAAAAGTACACCCGGATAAAAATAGTATCTATATGTATGACATCGGTACGTATTATGAATTTTCCAATTGGCATTTTGAGGTGGAATACTTATATAAAACATATGCTCACGATGCTTTTAAAGATGTGCACGCTTTTAATGGCTTTGTAAATTATGATTTGCCTATCAAGAAAGGGCTGTTTAAGAAAATATCTTTCTTGGGACGATATGACAGTATGGGCGATCATAGTAACGGTGTTGCCAATGAAGAAGGACAACTTTATATCACGGACTATTCCCGTCAACGTCTGACCGGTGGCGTGACGCTGAGTTTCGGAAAAGCTTTTCAGGCAGATTTGCGTATCAATTACGAGAAATATTTTTATGATGACTTATCTCTGGCTAAAGAATCGGAGCAAGACAAATTCGTAATGGAACTGATGGTGAGATTCTAATCTCACCAACGTTCCTTCATCATTTCTTCCATTTTCAGCAGCTCATCTCTATATTGGGCAGCTTCGATAAATTCCAGTTTCCTGGCAGCTTCCTGCATTAATTTTCGTGTACGTTCGATAGCCTTTTCCATTTGAGGCTTAGACATGTATTGGACAACCGGATCGGCGGCAATACTGCCGTTGGATGGCTCAACGTATGCTTTCTGAACTTTTACTTCATCATCGGCATTGGTATTTCCTGTGCCCAGAAGAGCTGCATTGCGTGCACGTTTAATCTGTTTCGAGTAATACCGTGCTCCTCATTGTAAGCCAATTGTTTTTCGCGGCGGCGGTTGGTTTCATCAATGGTCTTTTGCGTGCTTTCGGTAATGCGGTCGGCATACATGATGACTTTTCCGTTGATGTTACGGGCAGCGCGTCCGGCCGTCTGTGTCAATGAGCGGTGAGAACGAAGGAAGCCTTCTTTATCGGCATCCAATATAGCTACCAAAGACACTTCCGGCAAGTCAAGACCTTCGCGAAGCAGGTTTACGCCTATTAATACGCTATATGTTCCCTGACGTAATTCATCCATAATTTTCACCCGCTCCAACGTATCTACATCACTATGGATATAATTACATCTAATGTCGTGACGCAATAAATAATCGGTTAGCTCTTCTGCCATACGTTTGGTCAGTGTAGTGACTAATACGCGCTCTTCTTTTTCGATACGCTGCTGAATCTCCTCCATCAGGTCGTCGATTTGATTCATGCTGGGGCGTACTTCGATGACAGGGTCAAGCAATCCCGTCGGGCGGATCACTTGCTCCACCACAATCCCTTCACTTTGTATCAATTCGTAATCGGCGGGAGTGGCACTGACATAAACAACTTGTTTTGCCAATTCTTGAAACTCTTCGAACTTTAGCGGGCGATTATCAAATGCAGATTCCATCCGGAAACCATATTCCACCAGGTTGGTTTTACGTGCGCGGTCACCGCCATACATGGCGCGAATCTGAGGCACACTGACATGGCTTTCATCAATGACAATCAGAAAATCATCGGGAAAGAAATCCAGCAGGCAATAAGGACGCGTACCGGCTACACGACCGTCAAAATAGCGCGAATAATTCTCTATGCCCGAGCAATGACCTAACTCCCGTATCATTTCCATATCGTAAGTGACACGTTCATAAAGGCGTTTCGCCTCATAATGCTTGCCTTCTTCTTCAAATTTAGCCACTTCTTTTGCCAAATCATCCTCTATTTGATAGATTGCCTGCAACTGGCTTTCTTTGGTGGTCATAAAGAGATTGGCGGGATAAATCTTGTATTCATCAAAAGAAGCGAGACGTATGCCGGAAACAGGGTCCACTTCTTCAATACTGTCAATCTCATCATCCCAAAAACATCACGCGGAGCAGGTTGTCGCTGTATGCCAGATAAATATCTACCGTATCTCCTTTGACACGGAAATTGCCACGATTCAGTTCCAAATCATTGCGGACATACAGGCTGTCTACCAAACGGCGTAGAAACACATTGCGGTCCAGTAATTTACCCTTTTTGATTTCAATGACATTATTATAGAAATCAGAAGGGTTTCCCATACCATAAATACACGATACGGAAGAAATGACCACCACGTCCCATTACGGCCGGAAAGCAAAGCGGAAATGGCTGCCAGCCTGAGCTTGTCAATCTCTCCTCGTTGATTTGCAAGTCTTTCTCTATAGGTATCGCTGGATGGGAGATAGGCCTCCGGCTGGTAGTAATCATAATAAGACACGTAATACTCGACTGCATTATTAGGAAAAAAAAGTTCTTGAACTCTCCATATAACTGTGCTGCAAGCGTTTTGTTATGGCTTAATATCAGTGTGGGTTTATTGATGTTTTTGATGACATTGGCAATGGTAAACGTCTTGCCGGAACCTGTTACACCCAAAAAAGTGTCTGGGCAGGCACTCCTTTTAATATGCCTTCTGTCAGCTGGGCGATAGCTTCAGGTTGGTCGCCGGTCGGTTGATAATCAGAAATCAGTTCAAAATTCATAATTCCATGTTTATAAAGACTAAGCTGTGAAATTACAGTTATTTTCTCTTATAACACGTATACATCCTGAAAAAAACAAGATTGGTCGACTTTTTAGTATTAAAAAACATATAACTGTTGTATTTTTCGGTGGAAAGGCGTAAATTTGCGCAATTATTTAAATAAGATGAAAAAATATATCATTATAGCTCTTGTCTCCGGCAGTGTATTAACATCATGCGGAGAGTACAACAAAGTTCTAAAAAGCACGGACTACGAATATAAGTACGAAGCAGCCAAAAGTTACTTTGGCAAGGGGCAGAACACAAAAGCTGCGGCAATTCTGGAAGAGTTGATAACTATTTTGAAAGGAACCGATAAAGCTGAAGAATCCCTTTATATGTTAGGAATGACATATTATAACCAGGGTGACTTTATAACGGCGTCGCACTATTTCTCCACATACTATAATACATATCCTCGTGGAACTTATACCGAACAGGCCCGTTTTTATTCGGGAAAAGCATTATTCTTGGATACACCGGAACCCCGTTTGGATCAAAGCAGTACTTATAAGGCCATTCAGGAGTTGCAGATGTTTATGGAGTATTTCCCTGCCAGTAACCGTCATCAGGAAGCACAGCAAATGATATTCGATTTGCAGGATAAGTTGGTGATGAAAGATTATATGGCAGCCCGATTATATTATGATTTGGGTTCTTATACGGGAAACAGTTCATATAGCACTACCGGAAATAACTATCTGGCATGTATCGTTACGGCTCAGAATGCTTTAAAGGACTATCCTTATACCAAGTTGCGCGAAGATATTTCTATCCTGCTTTTGCGCGCCAAGTATGATATGGCCAAGGAAAGTGTGGAAGAAAAGAAAGAAGAGCGTATGCGTGATGCCATTGATGAATACTATGCCTTTAAGAACGAATTCCCCGAAAGTAAATATATTAAAGAGGTGGAAAACATTTATAAGGATGCCAAGAAATACGTGAAGGAAATTAACGAATAAAAAACTAAATAAGAAATTATGGATTACAAGAAGACAAACGCTCCGTCGAATACCATTACCCGCAACATGGTGGAACTGTGTGAGGATACGGGCAATGTATATGAAACCGTTGCTATCATTGGTAAACGTGCCAACCAGATTGCTGTTGAGATGAAGAATGACCTTTCAAAGAAGTTACAGGAGTTCGCTTCATACAACGATAACCTGGAAGAAGTCTTTGAAAACAGAGAGCAAATCGAAATCTCTCGTTATTACGAAAAGCTCCCGAAGCCGACTTTGATTGCTGCCCAGGAATATGAAGAAGGTAAGGTTTATTATCGTAACCCAGCCAAAGAAAAAGAGAAATTACAATAAAAAGGTTCTTTCCCCCTAAAGGCCGTTTCACTGAAGCGGCCTTCTTTTTTGTAAACCGTTATTAAAAGATTATTATTATGATACAACGCATTCAATCTGTTTATTTATTGGTAGTTACCATTCTGCTCATCGTTTGTATGTGCACTCCTGTAGGAGCCTATATTGCTGAGGATTACAGTGTCTCAAAGTTTACTAATCTGTGTATTGTCTCTGCCGACGGCGTAAAGGACTATGCTCCTTGGGCTATGTTTGTCATTCTGGTAGTAGCGGCATTGCTTTCTTTTACTACGATATTTATGTTTAAGAAACGTATGTTGCAGATTCGTATGACTATTTTCAGCACTATCTTACTGGTAGGTTATTATGCTACACTGATTACTTTTATCTTTATGTTGAAGGATGATAGCATGACATTCTCTGCTTCGTGGACTTTATGCTTGCCTTTTGTCGCTATTATTTTAAATTGGCTGGCTATTCGTGCTATCGGTAAAGATGAAGTGTTGGTGAAAGCTTATGATCGTTTAAGATAACGATTCCTTCATTTGGCTGAAGAATATTATAAGGGGTTGTGTCAAAAAACGTGGATAATGCTGTCTTTTGGTTCGTAGGGGCGAGGTCCGCTCGCCCGAAAACAGTTTGCTTTGTGTCTTCGGGCAGGCAAACCCTGCCCCTACAGCTGACGATGGGATAGGCCGGTTTAGTTTTGACACAACCCCTTATAACAATAAAGCATATTTTTTATAATACACCGGCGTCTGTGTCGCTATTGTTAATCTTCTTGTTCTTGCTTTGATATTGGCGGCCGAAACTGAAGTTGTAGGCAAAGGTCAGGAAAGCCATGTGAGCCGACTCCTTCACATGCCATGCTCCCTTGGAGCCGGCGTAGCGATTCCTGTTTTCCTGTTCGCGCTTATAGTTATCAGAGAAAGGATTGATGATTCCTGCTCCCAAATTGACTTTGCCCAAGCGATATTGCAACATAAGGACATGCAAGTTCTCGCCACTGCTCAAGCTTTCGCCAAAGAAACTGTTACGGTTGCTCTGTATCATGAAGTATCCCATAAACCGTTTATACATGGCGGTTGCCTCCAATTCGTAATACCAGTTTGTATAGGTGTGATTATAATCCGTTCCGTGACTCCAATAACGGCTCAGCCCCGTACTCCCTCTTAATTGCAGTACATCCCAAAGCATTCCCACGCGGACAGATAACTCATTTTCCAAAGACTGGAAGCGATGGTGGTTGGCATAGCTGCGTATGAATTTCCCGTTCTCAACGATAAGTCTGCTCCATGATGACATCGGGCGCATTGCGATAGTTGGTATACCAATTTATCTGCACTTTCTTCTTGTTATACCCCAATGTCAGGTTCAACCGGTAGTTGTTATATGGTTTCAAATCAGGGTTTCCACGTCTGATTTGCAATGAGTCTATCAATTGGTCTACAGCACTTAACTGAGATAGTGAAGGCTCATTACTGTTTAAACTGCCATTCATGCGGGCATAAAATTCTTCATTAAATGTATAACTCAGGCTGAAACGTGGATTGAATTGGTAAGTTTCATAATCTTCTTGTCCGATTTGTTGGTACCAGGAACGGGTGACACCTACCCCCAGCGTATAATTCATCTTTTTCCATTTTCCGTTATATTGCGCATAGGCATACGTGTCGGCTTGTTTCATCTGTGTGTTATAGTTCAGTGTTCCGCTATACTCATTGTCCGAATATGCCTGGGTGTGTTTGATACCCGAACTGAAACGGCTTTTTCTTGGAATGTCTTTTTCATAGATTCCTTCCGCGATGATGGAGTATTTGTCACCCTGCACACCTGAGAAGTAATCGGCAACAAACTCATTATCGAGAATTTCCTGATAGTTTTGGCGGTTATGACTGCCGATATATGTTCCTACAACGTTCAATGCCAGAAACTGCTTCTTTTTTAGTTCCTTCTGAAAATAGATGTCGAACCAGGGACGACTGTTACGGTTGTGAGCAAAGTCAAGTCTTTCTGTGGCAAGTTCGGGATATTCACGGGTATACAGTGTGCTGTGGAAACCGGTCCGTGGTTTGTTTTCATTCCAAAATCCGACGGAGGCGTTCAACATATAATTATCCGCTTCCTGCAAGTTATAACTGATACCGCCCCATTGTGCGTATTCCGAAGTAACATCAGGAATGCCTTCTTCCGTCCGGTGCAGAAAAGTACCGTCTTCCTTTGCAAACGTTTCTTCATTGGTGCGCCATGCATTCTCGAATTTATGTGAATATGCGCCATACCATATTCCGAATTCGGATTTCTTGTAGTTCACTTTTCCCGACACATTATAGTTTCCCCACATCACATAGGGCGACTGCTGAGCCGAGGTGCTGGCAGAACCTCCAAGTTCATAACGGCGGACAATGTAGTTTACCACCGCTCCTGCATCTCCGTAGCGCAGTCCGGGGTCTTCCAGATATTCTATTCGGAGGATATCCGATGGGATAAGTGCCTGAATTTCTTCTTTCCCCACTTTGCGTCCGTTGATACACAGTTGTACAGAACTTCCGTCATTCAGGGAAACACTGCCATCCAGAGGATTTACATTCAGTCGTGGAAGCATCAGATTGCGTAACAAATCGACACCGCTATTTGAAGCAGTGATTTGTTGCTTGTTGGGAAACACTAATTTTCGGTCGAACTTACTGACCACATTGGTTGCGGAAACCGTCACTTCTTCCAGTTGTTGGGAGGCTTCTTCCAGTTCCAGCGTACCCAAATCGACAGATTGGGAAAGTCCTTGCAGGTCAATGACGCTTTTCTTAAAACCGATGGCAGAGATGACCAATTTATAACTTCCTTCCGCCACTTTTTCTATTCGGAAAATTCCTTTGTTGTCGGTTGCGGCACCGTTGACAAAAGTCGAATCATTGGTTTGCAGGACCACATTGGCTGCTATCGCCGCTTGCTTAGTGCTTGCTTCCAATACTTTACCGGATATGCGTATTTGTTGTGCATGGCATATACCTGCCAATAAGCATACGGTCATTAAAATACCAATTTTTTCATGATGTAGTTTTTTTTTCGTGTCTTCTTGGTCGGAGACCAATTAATACTGTTTATCGGATTAGACGGTAATAATTAACTTTTAGTTTCAAATGAAATCGTAATAATAGTTAAAAAGAAAATGACCGGGACACACATACGTATGTATCGGTCTTTACGTATATACGCATGAGGCTACACATACGTATGTATAAAGCAACACGTATATATGTGTAGCCCTACACATATATACGTGTCATGCGACCTTTGACCGAAAGGCAATATCTTCTTCGGATGAGCCTGCCTTATTTGGTTATATCGAATAAATAAGTTGCCCTTACGCCTATATAGGAGTGGGCAGACCGACCGAAATAATCTTTTTTTGTACTCTTATAAAAGTCTCCCAACCCCATGTAATAACGCCCTTCCAACAAGAAGTGTCCGATGCCTGTGCTTAATTCCAGTCCGGCGCCGGCTGCAATACCATAATCAAATTTATTTTCTACAGCCTTACCGTATTGCTCTGTTACCCCATTGGGGCGTTGGGAAGTATCCCAATTATCACTCATTTCTTCTTTATCGCTTAAAAAGAAACCGATCTGGGGACCTGCATTGATAAAGAACTTTACTCCTCGGTTCAGTGCGTCTTTTCCGAAAGCAAGATGAGCCAAAAAAGAGGAATCTCAACATAGTTCATGGTGCGGCTGTATGTATTTCCGAGCCATCCTCAATCTTTTTCACTCCAACCGCGTTGTGAGTAATTGATTTCCATTTGCACTCCACACATCATCTTGAAGTATTTTTTCGGACATATAGCGCATGGTGACACCCATCTCCATGCCATTCAAGGTATTTTGTTTGATTTTAGGATCAAAACTAACAGAGTTCATGTTCAGTCCTCCATTTATTCCAACTGCAAAAATTATGTCGCTCTTCACCTAATTGTGCAGTTGCCGGCAAGGTGAATAACCATGCCAGAACCAATATACCTATATATTTATAGTTCTTCATTATTCAAAATCGAGTTTAATCAATTCATAGTTCTTCGTAAAATGAACAAAGAACACTTTCCGGTTGATAAAGCCTCCCCAGTTATTTACGCGTTCAAATTTAAAACCTGTCTGAATAGGAGTGACTGTCACTTTATTCAGCTTGTCTTCCAAGTTGCTTCCATATTGTGATAACCCTTTCAGGAAGAAATAGCCTGTGTCGAATCCTAACATTCCATATTTGGGGAATGTGTTCGACATATCCTTGCTGTACCATTTGCGATAGGCAGAAGAGAATCGGATAGCTTCGGGAAATAAATTGTTAGTATAGAAAGAAGAATAGAAATAAGTATCCAATTCATAAAAACTGGCCAAATGGTCGTTAGTATACGTTTGCCATTCGGGGTAGCCGAATAATTGCATCCGATAATCAGGATTGTCACGCAGGGTAACAATTAACTGCGGTAATAATTTAATCAGAGCAATGTTTGTACCGGAAGTAGGAATAAATACATTGTCCAAAGTAGCATTCATGGCCCCCTTTAATGATTCGGGAGTAATGGCCTCACCTTTTAATTCAGTAAAAAGGTATGTGCTTGCCTTTTCAATTCCTCTTTCAGTCCCTTAATAAAATCCGCTTTGTCTTTATCGCCATCCTCTGCATCAAGGAATATTACATTGGCATTGGTAAATTTGCGTGTAAAGTGCTCATATACTTCCGAATATAGATAAGATTGAGGAGTATTAATCTGATAAATAGACGGGTTGTTGAACACCTCATTACCCTTTGAAGTAAATGGAATCACTAAGCGGATATTATTTTTCTTGGCAAAATCCGCCACCGGTTTAACCTGTTCCGGATAAGCAGGACCGAAGATGATATTCATGTTTTTCATTTCATCTTTGGCAAGAATGGATTTTACCGAAGAGGTATTATTATATGTATCATAAGTGTATATATCAATAGAAACACCTTTTTCTTTCAAACTGTCTACTGCCATCAAGAAACCTTCATAGTACTCTACCATGCGGGTTTGTTCATCACGATTACCGCTGCCGTCGGTCATGAACGGAAGCATAACGGCTGCTTTATGGTGGCAATCTTAGGATTTTCCTTCTTACTCTTATCAAAGAGCTCATTGTCGGTCGGTATAGTAGTCGGCGATACAGGTTGCTCCTGTTCCTTTTGGCTGTTTCCGGCAGATGTGTAGGGGGATACACAAAAACTTTCCTTTTTTTGAGTTTCTCAGTACGGAGTTCGGGATTGGCTGCAATCAGTTCGGCTTCCGTAATGCCGTATAGACGGCTGATGCTGTATATCGTTTCTTTTCTTTCCACCCGATGCATATCCCGACATTTAGGTTTTAAAGGGGTGGAAGCGGAAGAAACAGCTCCGGCCGATTTTACTTCATTGATAATGGTTTCCTCACTGCTCTCTGTTTGTGCAGGGATAACAATAACCTGTCCGATACGGAAGTTTTCCGCACTGAGTCCCGGATTGGCCTTACATATATGTTGTGCAGTGACACCATATCGCTGCGTAAGCTTATACAGAGTTTCTCCGGCCTGAATGGTGTGAAACGTTTGTTGTCCGCTTCCTGCGTTCTTCTGCGGAATCTTCAATCTCTCACCGGCCTTTATTTGTTCCGAGCTTCCCGGATTCAGTTTAATGATATCGGCAGTAGTAACGTTATACATACTGGCTATCGAATACAAACTCTGCCCTTTGGTAATAGTGTGCAGAAAATAGCTGTCAGAGGAATGCGTCTGAGCCATCATTCCGACTGGAGCAACAGACAAAGCTGCGACCAGATATAATGCTTGAATAAATTTCATTTGTAGTGTTGTTGATTATACTAAGGGGCAAAAGTACAAAAAAAACTGTTTTATTCACATTATATGGAAAGAATAGCAAATAATATTAGGCTTTTTAATTAATTATTTCGTCCAGAAGCATTAAATTTGCCTGCCAAAAGTAGCTGAAAGCATAAATATATGATTGAAGATAAAGAATTAATTAATGTATACGGTGCCCGTGTGCATAATTTAAAAGATATAGATGTAGAAATTCCACGTAACAGCCTGACTGTGATAACCGGACTTAGCGGTAGCGGTAAATCTTCATTGGCATTTGATACTATCTTTGCTGAGGGACAACGCAGATACATAGAAACATTCTCTGCATATGCCCGTAATTTTCTGGGTGGAATGGAACGTCCTGATGTAGATAAGATAACAGGATTGAGTCCGGTGATTTCTATAGAGCAGAAAACAACGAATAAGAATCCGCGTTCTACCGTAGGTACAACAACCGAAGTGTATGACTATCTTCGCTTGTTGTTTGCCCGTGCAGGTATTGCATATTCTTATCTCTCGGGAGAAAAAATGGTGAAATACACCGAAGAACAGATTCTTGAACTGATTCATAAAGATTATCAAGGCAAAAAAGATTTTTATGCTGGCTCCGTTGGTGCGTACACGTAAAGGTCATTACAAAGAACTTTTCGAACAGGTGAGGAAGAAAGGTTATTTGTATGTGCGTGTGGATGGGGAAGTGCGTGAGATTGTTCACGGCATGAAACTCGACCGTTATAAGAACCATGATATAGAGGTGGTCATTGATAAACTGGTTGTAAATGAAAAGGATGAGAAACGCTTGAAGCAAAGTGTTGCAACTGCCATGCAGCAAGGGGATGGACTGATTATGATATTGGATGCGGAAACAGAAACGGTACGCCATTACAGCAAGCGCCTGATGTGTCCGGTCACAGGATTGTCCTATAAAGAACCTGCTCCCCACAATTTTTCATTTAATTCTCCGCAAGGAGCTTGTCCGCGATGTAAAGGATTGGGATATGTCAACCTTATTGATGTAGACAAAGTGATTCCTGATCGTGAATTGTCTATTTATGAAGGTGCCATAGCACCTCTGGGCAAGTATAAAAATGCAATGATATTCTGGCAGATAGAAGCATTGCTTGAAAAATATGATTTCAGCATTAAGACACCTGTCAAGGACTTGACAGACGAAGCCATTGATGAAATTCTTTATGGTTCCGATGAGCGGATTAAGATAAAAAGCAGCCTCATCCATACTTCCTCCGACTATTTTGTGACGTATGAAGGAATAGTGAAGTACATACAGATGATGCAGGAAAAAAGATGCTTCCGCTACAGCTCAGAAATGGGCGGAGCAGTTTGCCAAGACCGATGTCTGTCCCGAATGTAAGGGAGCCAGATTGAACAGGGAGGCATTGCATTTCCGCATACACGATAAGAACATCTATGAATTGGCCAGCATGGATATCAATGAGTTGTATGATTGGCTGATGAAGGTAGATGAATTTTTTTAGAGGATAAACAACGCAGAATTGCGAGCGAGATATTAAAGGAAATTCGTACTCGTTTGCGTTTCTTGCTTGATGTGGGCTTGGACTATCTGTCATTGAACCGCACCTCGGTGTCTCTTTCGGGAGGAGAAAGCCAGCGCATCCGTTTGGCAACTCAAATCGGTTCACAATGGTGAATGTACTCTATATATTGGATGAGCCGAGTATCGGACTTCACCAGCGCGACAATCTCCGACTTATCAATTCATTGAAGAAACTTCGGGATACAGGCAACTCTGTCATTGTGGTGGAACATGATAAGGATATGATGTTGGCCGCAGATTATGTAGTGGACATGGGACCGAAAGCCGGCCGTTTGGGGGGTGAGGTAGTATTCGCCGGAACTCCGCAGGAAATGGTTAAGACAGAGACACTTACCTCGCAATATTTAAACGGGAAGATGAAGCTGGAGATTCCATCTGAACGAAGGGCAGGAAACGGAAAATCCTTATGGCTGAAGGGTGCGAGGGGAAACAACCTGAAAAATGTGGATGTGGAGTTTCCATTGGGAAAACTTATCTGTGTGACAGGGGGTGTCGGGCAGTGGGAAATCCACCTTGATCAATGATACTCTGCAACCTATCCTGTCTCAGCATTTTTATCGCTCCCCTGCAAGACCCGTTGGCATACGACAGCATAGAAGGACTGGAAAATATAGACAAGGTGGTGAACGTAGACCAATCTCCTTTGGGACGAACACCCCGTTCCAATCCGGCAACGTATACCGGAGTCTTTTCGGATATAAGAAATCTTTTTGTCAATCTGCCCGAAGCGAAGATACGCGGCTATAAACCGGGACGTTTTTCATTCAATGTGACCGGAGGACGTTGCGAAGCTTGTGGCGGTAACGGTTACAAGACAATTGAAATGAATTTCCTGCCTGATGTCCTGGTCCCCATGTGAAGTATGTCATGGCAAACGTTATAACCGTGAAACGCTGGAAGTGCGTTTTAAGGGAAAATCCATAGCCGATGTGCTGGATATGACTATTAACCGGGCTGTGGAGTTCTTTGAGAACGTACCTCAGATTCTGAATAAAATAAAAGTCTTGCAGGAAGTAGGGCTGGGGTATATCAAAGTTGGGACAACCTTCCACCTTGTCGGTGGAGAAAGCCAGCGTGTGAAATTGGCGACAGAGCTTTCCAAGCGCGATACGGGAAAAACTTTATATATATTGGATGAACCTACCACCGGCTTGCACTTTGAAGATATCCGTGTGCTGATGGCCGTGCTCAACAGATTAGTGGACAAAGGGAAATACGGTTATCGTTATCGAACATAACCTGGATGTCATCAAACTGGCGGATTATATTATAGATATGGGGCCGGAAGGAGGACGCGGCGGAGGACAACTTCTATCCACAGGTACTCCCGAAGAAGTAGCTAAGAGTAGTAAAGGCTATACACCTCGATTTATCAAAGAAGAATTAAAGAATTAAGATTATTCGGTATGAAAGAGAAAATAGCAAAAACAAATGCAGCGCGTCTGCTTGATAAGGCTAAGGTTTCTTATGAACTGATTCCTTATGAGGTGGATGAAAATGATTTGAGTGCCATTCATGTAGCTGCCAGTTTGGGAGAAAATATAGAGCAGGTATTTAAGACCTTGGTACTTCACGGAGATAAAACAGGGTATTTTGTCTGTGTTATCCCCGGAGAACACGAGGTAGACTTAAAACTGGCTGCCAAAGTATCGGGCAATAAGAAATGTGACTTGATTCCGATGAAAGAACTACTTCCTTTGACGGGATATATCCGTGGCGGCTGTTCTCCCATTGGCATGAAGAAACACTTTCCCACTTATATACATGAAACATGCACTGAATATCCGTTTATTTATATCAGTGCCGGCATACGGGGATTACAAATTAAAATTGCCCCCAATGACCTTATAAAAGAAGCTAAAGCGGAAGTAACATCCCTTTTCATCGAATAATCATGCAAAAAGAGCCACTTTCGTGGTTCTTTTTTTTTTCAGATTGGCTAAAAGTTATATCTTTGCAAAAAATCAATATTAACTATTAATTATAAATCTTATTACTTATGTTTGAAGGACAGCCTAAAGGCTTATATGCGTTAGCTCTCGCCAATACCGGCGAACGCTTTGGTTATTACACAATGCTTGCGATTTTCACACTCTTTTGCAAGCTAAGTTTGGATATACGGCAGCCGAAACATCCGAGATTTTTTCTACATTCTTGGCTGGTGTTTATTTTACTCCTCTAATCGGTGGTTGGTTAGCCGATAAATTTGGTTATGGAAAGATGGTGACCACAGGTGTTTTTGTCATGTTTTTCGGTTATCTGCTACTTTCTATTCCTGCAGGAAATGATATCGCTAAATGGATGATGTTCGGTGCATTGACAATGATTGCATTAGGTACCGGTTTATTTAAAGGTAACCTGCAAGTAATGGTAGGAAATCTCTATGATGCTCCTGAATACAGAAGTAAGCGCGATTCGGCATTTAGTATTTTCTATATGGCTATTAATATCGGTGCCTTATATGCCCCTACAATGGCGACAGAAATAACAAACTGGATGTTGGCAAAATCTAACTTAACATACGATGGACAGATTCCGGCTTTGGCACACCAGTTTCAAAATGGAACCATAACTCCTGAGGGTTCACAATTACTTGAAAGCCTGAAAGTAGCTCAGAATTTTGCTGGTGATACTGCATCATTCTGTTCTACATATATTGATAAATTGGGGGAAGCTTATAATTATGGTTTTGGTGTAGCTTGTATCTCATTGATTATTTCTATCATTATTTATTATGCATTCCGTTCTACGTTTAAACATGCAGATGTCAATACAAAACAAGCTAACGCCAATAAGAGTACACAACAGGCTGCTACTTCCGAAGAACTTACTCCAGCTGAGACAAAACAACGCATTATTGCTTTTGTGTCTTGTATTTGCTGTCGTTATTTTCTTTTGATGGCATTCCATCAAAATGGTCTTACCATGACTTTCTTTGCCCGTGACTATACAGCTCATTCTGCTGAAGGGCTCGATCGGTTAGGCTTTTAGTGTATGGAATCTTACTTTACTGATTGTATTGGTTTACGCTGGTTTTTCTTTCTTTCAATCTAAAATTAGTAAAAGCAAAACTATTTCAGGTATTGTAGCAGTTGCTGTCATTATTCTTTTGGGAGTAAATTATAGTACGATGGATGCAACTCTGCCTATTCTTCCCCAGATATTCCAGCAATTCAACCCCTTCTTCGTTGTTGCTTTGACTCCGGTATCCTTAGCTGTATTTAGCTCTTTGGCTAAAGCCGGAAAAGAACCTTCCGCACCTCGTAAAATTGCGTTTGGTATGCTTATTGCTGCGATTGGTTTTGCTATTTTGGCTATGGGTTCTATGGGACTTCCCACACCGTCGGAAGTGGAAGCGAATGGTATTTCTTCTTCTCAATTAGTATCTCCTAATTGGTTGATTTCTACTTATTTGGTGTTGACTTTTGCTGAATTGCTGCTATCACCAATGGGTATTTCATTTGTTTCTAAAGTTGCACCTCCCAAATATAAAGGATTGATGATGGGTGGTTGGTTTGTAGCTACTGCATTAGGTAATAAGTTGGTTGGTGAAATTGGTAAGATTTGGGGTGAAATGCAGTTGTGGATGGTATGGAGTGTATTGATTGTATGCTGTCTGGTTGCTGCTTTATTTATGTTCTCTATTATGAAGAGATTGGAAAAAGTGGCTAAGTAAAAATCAGGGAACTAAAAAATACTCAAATACTTTTTAGATATAAATCTCTTTTCTCTGCTGTCATAAAGAACTGAAATATAGTTTTTGATTGACAGTAGTGAAAGGAGATTTTTTATTTGATTTTGGGTCAATAGAAGAGTTTAACTGAACACCAATGCAAATGTGGTAGTCTGCCTGTCTTCTTTATAAGGCAACAATGTCAGTGTGCCACCGCTAAGTCTCATAATTTGTTTTGCTCAAGCTCAGACCGATTCCGCTTCCTTCTTCTTTGGTGGTAAAGAAAGGAATAAAAATCTGTTCGGCAGCTTCGGGGTCGATCACAGGACCATTATTAGCAATCTCGATATGTACACTTTCCAGCTCGTCACAGTATGCTCTCAGGGTGATTAGTCCGTCCGGTGTATCACCAATTGCTTGAATGGCGTTTTTAAGCAGGTTAGTCACCACTTGAGCAATGAGGTTCTCGTCGGCAAAGACAATCAAATCGTCTTTCGCTTCATGCAGGGAAATGCTGATATGAGGACAAGGATGCTGATGACACGCCAGTTTTATCATTCTTTCGAGGAAGGGACGTACATAGAACAGTGAAGGTTCCGGTGAAGGAAGACGTGTCAGTTTGCGATAAGACATGACGAAATTTATCAGTCCTTTGCCTGTCGTGTGAATCGTTTCCAATCCTTGCCGCATCTCCTCGTTTTCAGCTCCCGGTAATTGCAGCAAGGTTTCACTCAACGAAGTGACGGGAGTAAGGGAGTTCATGATTTCGTGAGTTAAAACCGGGTAAGCCGAATCCATGAATCAATCTCCCGTTCGTCCAACTCGCGGTTGATATCGCTGAGAGCGATAATACGTAGTTCTTCCTCTTTGATATTTATGCCCGACACGCGTAGTGCCAGATTGATTGTACCGCGCTCCGTACTGACCTGTACTTGTGATTTATCTCCCGGAAGAGCTTCTTCCATCACTTTTTTCAGTTCGTCTGAAATGCGGGATAGTTGTTTGGTATGTGTAAATACGTCCATTCCCAATAGTTGCGTTGCTTTTTTATTTTTTTGATAGACAGCACCTTTACTGTTGAGTACAACGATCCCTGTTTCCACGAAGTCAAGAATCAGCTCGTAATACTTCTCACGTTGGGCTGTTTCCTGTTTTTACCTTATATAAGATTCGCGCTATGCGGTTCAGCATCATGTTGACCGATGAATTGTCTTTGTCGAGGCTATGTTCATAGAATCGCACAGCCGGGTCGTCATTCTCAATGGCGTCAAGCAAAAATGCCACTTTTCTTGTATTATAGGTATACAGGCGATGAAACCAATATATTGAAACGAAGAATAAGGGAACGACAAGGCATAACCATAGCCAATTGTGGTGCATATACAGCCATAAGCCGGATGTCGCCAATGCGACAACAACAAGTAGGCGGAAGATAAAAGAGGCAGTCACTTTTTTCATCATAAACCGAATTTCTTCATTTTATTATATAAGGTCTGACGCGTTATTCCCAGTTGGGCAGCCACGGCCGAAAGGTTTCCGTTGCATTTTTCCATGGCTCTTTGAATCATCTGCAACTCCATTTCTTCCAATGTGGAGACGGCAGCTTCGGCAGGAGGCGTGCCGGCTTTACGGGGAAAGTGAAAATGTTCGTTATTCAATATTCCATCTTCGTTAATGATGACAGCCTTCTCAATAGCGTGCTCCAGTTCCCGAATATTCCCATACCAAGGATGCTCGCGCAGCTTGTCCTTTGCAGAAGAGGAAAGAATGATATTTCCTTTGTCATACTGCTTACAGAAACGGTCGATAAACCGTTCGGCAAGGGGGATAATATCTTCTTTTCTGTCACGTAAAGGAGGAATTTCAATATGGATGGTGTTTATTCTGTATAATAAATCCTCCCTAAACCTGCCTTTGAGTACCATCTCTTCCAAATTGCAATTAGTGGCGCAAATCAAACGGATATCTACAGGAATGGGATCATTGCTGCCCACACGCACCACACTACGCTGTTGAATGGCAGTAAGGAGCTTGGATTGCAGGTGATAAGGCAAATTGCCTATTTCGTCCAAAAAGAGAGTACCTTCATGAGCCGCTTCGAATTTTCCTTGCCGGTCGGAATGGGCGTCGGTGAACGAACCTTTTACATGCCCGAACAATTCGCTTTCAAACAAAGATTCAGTAACGCACCCATATCCACCGTTACCATATTGCGCCCGGCATCGTTCGGAAAGCGCATGGATTTCGCGTGCCAGCATTTCCTTCCCGGTACCATTCTCTCCGGTAATCAGGATATTTGCATCTGTTTGGGCTACCTTCTCTATCAGTGTCCTCAACTGTTTCATGGCATTGCTTTCACCCCAATACATTGATGATACCACCCTGCGGAGTTCTGCTTTTTTCTTTCCTTTAGAACTGTTTCGGCATGTAGCTGACAGTGTATCTACCAATCGGGTATTATCCCAAGGTTTCACGATAAAATCCGCGGCTCCTTCTTTTATACCACGTACAGCCAAATCGATATCAGCGTAAGCAGTAAATAGCACGACGGGTAATGACGGTTGCATTTTTTTTATTTCGTGCAACCAGTAAAGTCCTTCATTGCCGGTATTAAGCCCACTGCTGAAGTTCATATCAAGCAATACCACCTGTGCATTCTCTTCACGCAGCACGGCAGGCAGTGTGATAGGTGAGGTGAGGGTAATGATACGCTCAAAGCTATTCTTCAACAGCAGCTTAACGGCAGAAAGCACCCCTTTATTATCGTCTACCACAATTATGGTTCCTTGCATATCTATAATCTTTTGGTTTATTCTTGAAACAAAGATAAGTATTTGGCGCCTAACCTCCTAAGCAGTGTCTAATTATTAGACATAAGCTTTTTGGAACAGCAATAAACCATTGTTGTCTAATTATCATACACTGCTGTCTAATTATTAGACACTATCGGGGCGGAATGAAATAACTAAAGCTCTTATTTATAGAGGACTGTGACTTTGGCACGTTTTCTGCATTATTCTTTAAGAGAATGAATAGAAACAAAAAATAAAATATGAAAGAACTTTATTATGTAATTCAGACATTGATTCATGGGCGTGGGGCTAATCTTATAAAGGTTATCTCGCTGACTCTGGGTTTGACGGTCAGTATCTTGATATTCGCGCGCGAAGCCTTCGAGTTTAATTATGATACTTGCTATGAGGATTCCGAATGTCTGGCTGCAGTGCAGATTGAATGGAATCATAACGGAGAGAAGGACACCGGCTTTATGACAATGGGCCCTATGGCGGTGCCTTATAGCCGAAAGTTTTCCCAAAGAAGTGGAAAGTGCCACAACAACGCATTTCTGGTGGGGAGGAACTTCTCTTTATAAGGATGACGTTCGTTTCAGTCCGGGTGTATTGATAGCCGACAGTTGTTTCTTTAAGACAATGAGAACAAAGATACTGCAAGGGCAGGCTTCGGAAATGAATAATCCCGATATACTGTTTATCAGCCGGAGCTTGGCACAAGAAATGTTTGCGGGACTGATCCTGTCGGCAAGGTTGTGAATTTGAATAAAAGCATGCCGATGACCATAAAAGGTGTTTATGAAGACTATCCTGAGAATTCTACATTTTATGATTTGAGGGTTATCATATCTATGGCTACCACACGAAAATATGGCTGGGACTATTGGGGGTGGAATGGAGGTGACAGTTATTTTGCTTATATTCGCTTACGCCATCCCTCCGACATGGAAACGATAAATAGTCGCATAGACCAAATGTTGGAAAAATATATTCCGCAGGAAGATAAGGATAAGAATTATACTTGGTCGCTTCGCCTGATTCCCTTTTCTGATTTAAGACTGGCCAGAAATTATGATGGTATGGGCATTATTTGGGTATTGCTTTCTTAGCAGGTATTCTATTGTTTACTGTTACATTGAACTATGTGCTAATTTCCATTTCTTCACTGAGTCGCCGTGCCAAAATCATTGGCGTGCACAAGTGTAATGGAGCGTCAGATTGGGGAATCATGAAAATGTTTCTGTGGGAAACAGGAATTCTTATTTTCCTCTCTGTCCTATTGATGGCTTTCCTGATGCTTAATTTCCAAGAGCCGCTTGAAAGAATGGCAGATGCCAGTTTGGAGGCTATGTTTACTTATGAGAATCTATGGGCACCGGTTTGTGCCGTTTTATTTATCTTCATAGTGGGTGGTGTATTGCCGGGATTACAATTTTCAAGAATACCGGTTACGCAGGTCTTTCGCAGATATACGGAAGGCAAGAAAAGCTGGAAGCGTCCGTTACTTTTCATCCAATTTACCGGTACGGCATTCATCTTTGCATTGTTGGCGCTTGTATTGGTGCAATCCAATCACATGACCAATATAGACCGAGGTTTCAGCACAGAACGCATGGCTTTTTACCTATTACTATTTCAGTAATCCTGAAAACGCACGCTCTACTTTTCAAAATTTGCCTTATGTAGAAGCTGTTGCAAGTAGCAGTCTGCCTCTATATGAAGGTATGAGTGGTTGCCAGGTTACTACGGAAAGTGGAAAGCAATATAGTATGCGAGGCAATACAATTGACAAAGACTATCTTCCGTTTGTAGGAATAAAACTGAAAGAAGGACGTAACCTGAAGCAACAGGATGAAGTTGTGGTTAACCGGAAGTTCCTGGAAGTTATGCATTGGAAAGAGAATCCTATCGGTCGCCAGGTTCGTAACAATGATGAAATATTGGGTACTATTGTGGGAGTGACGGAAGATTTTCGTTCATCTAATCCTATTTTCGTGCCGGAGGAACCGGTTGTATTCAATATCGTTCTGATTTTAGTGGCTGTATTCAAGTAAAGCTGAAAGAGCCGTTTGATGAGAACTTAAAAGAAACTCAATGAAGATGTGAAGAATATTTGGCCGGATGGAGATTTGAATTTTGTGTGTCTGAAACACGGGCAACAGAACTACAAATCAGCACTGTGGTCGATTTTCGAAGTGTTGCGCTAATGGCCACCATAACCATCCTTTTTGTCACCTTGATGGGATTGATTGGTTATATTAATGATGAGATGCAACGTCGCAGTAAGGAAATAGCCATTCGTAAGGTAAATGGGGCAGAGGCGTCTTCTATTTTGCTTTTGCTTTCGAAAGATATATTTTGGACTTCAATGCCTGCGGTGTGTATCGGAACATTGGGGGCCTGGTATTTGGGAGCTTTGTGGACGGACCAGTTTTCTGAAACGGCTGAATTTCCGATATACTATTATATCCTGATAGCTTTTGTCTCTTTACTTTTTATCATTGGTTGTGTGGTGATAAAGACATGGAGAATAGCAAATGATAATCCGGTGAACAGTATTAAAAGTGAATAATTAAACAATAAAAACGAATATGATACAGATTGAGAATTTGAGTAAAGTGTTTCGCACTTCAGAAGTGGAGACCATAGCATTGAACCACGTAAGTATGGAAGTCAAAGAAGGAGAATTTGTTGCTATCATGGGACCTTCCGGTTGCGGCAAATCTACTCTGCTGAATATTTTGGGATTACTGGATAACCCAACCGAAGGAAGTTACAAGTTGATAGATAAGGAAGTGGCAGGATTGAAAGAGAAGGAGCGTACACAACTCCGCAAAGGAGTAATAGGTTTTGTCTTTCAGAGCTTCAATCTGATAGATGAGCTGAATGTGTTTGAAAATGTGGAGCTACCTTTGACTTACTTGGGTATTAAGGCGAGTGAACGCAAAGAGCGTGTCCTCGAAATATTGAAACGTATGAATCTCAGTCATCGTGCCAAGCATTACCCTCAACAGTTATCGGGAGGTCAGCAACAGCGTGTTGCCATTGCACGTGCCGTGATAACTAATCCGAAACTGATTTTGGCGGACGAACCTACCGGTAATTTGGACTCAAAGAACGGAAGCGAAGTTATGAATTTATTGACGGAACTGAATAAAGAGGGTACCAGCATTGTTATGGTGACTCACTCACAACACGATGCAAGTTTTGCGCATCGAATTATCCATTTGTTTGATGGTAGCATTGTAGCAAACGTCAAAGAGTAACAGCCCAAGACAACACAGATGAAACAATTATATTATGCAATCCAGACGATTCTTCACGGGCGTGGAAGTAATGTGACGAAGCTCATCTCTCTTTCACTCGGACTGACTATCGGCATATTGTTATTCTCGCAAATTGCTTTTGAATTAAGCTATGAGAAGTGTTATCCCGATGCAGAACGTCTGGCTTTAGCTCGTGAACTGTTTATTGATTCTAAATCGAGAAAAAAATAGTGGGGGATGATGGAGATAATTATGATTATACATTATTTGCTCCTGTAGCAGCAGCGCTGGCTGAAAATCTACCCGAACAAATCGAAAGTGCCACTTGCATTTATCCCGATAATGCCTGGAATCTATATAAAGAAGACAAACTGCTGAATAACGTCAAATACTTATTGGCAGACACTTGCTTTTTCCAGACTTTGGGCATTCCGATGCTGAAAGGTAATGTGAAAGATATGGCTGTACCGGTTCGGGTTATGTGTCCGAACGTTTTGCACGTAAATGCTTTGGCGATGAAGACCCGATAGGGAAAACACTTACATTGGATAAGCAAATCGAAGTGACAATACGGGGGAGTATACAAGGAAATTCCGAAAAACACTATCTTTTTATTGTGATTTGGTAATCTCTATCCATAACAAAGACGGTTATATAGCAGGTTACGGATGGAAAGGTAATGATGTATTTCTTTCATTATTGCGTTTGCGCAATGCTTCCGATATTGAAGTTGTGAATAAAAGGATTCAGAGTGTGATAGAGAAATATACATCAACCGGCTTTTTATAATTTTATCTGTGAGTATAGTGCTATTCCGCTGGTTAACTACCATTTGGAAAGTTTGGATACAGTCAAACGTCTTGTAATATACGGCTTCTTGGGGTTTGCTATTTTCTTTGTTGCTATCATGAACTATATGCTGATTGCTATTGCTGCCATGAGTCGTCGAGCTAAAATGGTTGGTGTACATAAGTGTAGCGGAGCAAGTACCGGTAATGTTTTCGGGATGTTCATGATGGAGACAGGTATCATTGTTCTTCTATCCGTTGTCATCAGTTTATTCATAATAATCAATGCACAAGAGGTTATAGAAGATTTGCTGTCAGTTACTTTGCCTGCCCTTTTTACATGGGAAACTTTATGGGTACTGCATTAACCATTCTTGTCTTGTTTGTGCTGACAGGAGTATTGCCGGAAGATTGTTTGCACGCATTCCCGTCACACAGGTGTTCCGACGATATACGAATGCCCAAAAAGGCTGGAAACGTTCTTTGCTATTTGTACAGTTTACAGGAGTCTCTTTTGTATTAGGTTTATTATTGGTAACCTTGTTGCAATATAATCATTTGATGAACCGCGATATGGGAATAAAAGTTCGGGACTGGTTGCGGCTAATGTCTCTCTTCAACCGGAAGAAGCTGAAAACATAGCCGACAATATCCGTCGTCAGCCTATGGTGGAAAGTGTTGCACGCTCTACTTGCAATGTAATCGGTGAGTATTGGACACGTCCGCTAGTTAGTAACAGTGGAGAACGTATTGGAAACTTGAATTGGAATTCGTGTACTTCCGATTATACGGATGTAATGGGAATAAAGATAATAGAAGGAAGTCCGATGAAGAATCCGGGAGACTTGCTGGTTAATGAGGAAGTGGTGCGTTTGATGAAATGGTCGGATGGAGCCGTTGGAAAGAGATTGAATAATTTTTCTAAAGCAGGAACCATTGTCGGTGTGTTTCGTGATGTGCGTAACTTTACCTTTCTTCATGAACAGTCGCCTATTGCCTTACTTTGTGTCAAAGATGCGAGCAACACCTTCAACGTCCGCCTGAAACAACCGTATGTGGAGAATAAGAAAAAACTGGATGAATTTGTAGCCAAGACCTATCCGAATGTTTCCTTGCAGTTTCAATTGGTAAGCAATATGTTGGATACGGTTTATAAAGATGTCTATCGTTTCCGTAATTCTGTGTGGATTACTTCGGGATTCATTCTTCTTATTGTTATTATGGGTGTGATAGGTTATGTGAATGACGAAACTCAACGCCGTTCCAAAGAAATTGCCATTCGCAAAGTGAATGGTGCGGAAGCTACCGGTATTCTTCGCTTGTTGATTCGTGACATATTGAATGTATCGATACCTTCTGTATGTATAGGAACTTTAATAGCTTATTCTACCGGACGAGTATGGCTTGAACAATTTCCGGAACAGATAAATTTGAATGTTTTATATTTTATTGGAGTTGCTTTGTTCGTAATGTTGCTTGTCGTGACCTGTGTGGTAATCAGAGCGTGGCGCATTGCTAATGAAAATCCGGTAAAGAGTATCAAATCAGAATAAATTAGTAATTAGTATTGAGTAGTCATAAATAAAACACCATAATGCAATGAAACAATTGAAATATGCTATCCAAAATGTCATTCGTGGAAAAGGTTCAAATATAGTCAAAGTGGTATCCATTACTTTAGGTTTGCTTGTCTCCGTTATTTTGATTGCTAAAGTAGCATACGAATTGAGCTATGATAATTTTTACCGGGACAACGAACAGCTGTATGTGGTAAAAACAGGGTGGGATGGTGGAAAACCGCTTCATGGCAATAACATTTATCCTACTGCTGCTGCGATTGCCCGGCACTTTTCCGCTCAAGTGGAAAGTTTTACGACAGTAACAGAGGCTTATGGGAAGATGTCTCATGGAAATAAAGCTTATAGGGAAACGGTTCTTATGGTCGATTCTGCTTTTTTTCAAACAATGGGGCTTCCTTTATACAAAGGCAATGCGCTTGATTTAGCTAACCCGGATATGATATTCTTGTCCGAATCCTTTGCCAAAGAGGTTTTCGGAAGTGATGGTGCGGTAGGAAAAAAACATTGTTATACAATATTGGTGGAGATTATCAGCCTTTTATAGTCAAAGGTATTTATGCCGATATCCCTCTGAATACCACATTATATCGCCCGAAAGCCGTTATCTCTATTGCCAATCGCACGAAATATTACAAAGGCGGATTGGGATGGAACACCGGTGGCAATTATCAGGCTTTTGTCCGCCTGAAGCATTCAAAAGCAGATGCGGAAATTATCAATAAAGGTATAACGTCTATCATCATGAGCCAATATATGCCCATGGACCACTATGGAAAGTTTGGAGTAAAAGGTATTGAGGTAATGGTTTCTCCATTGCGCAGACTGCATCTCGACAATTGGAATACAGTGAAAATGCTTTATATTATGGGTATACTTGCAATAGCATTACTGTTCACCGCGACATTGAATTACGTGCTTATTTCTCTCTCTTCGCTGGCTTACCGTGCCAAAGCCATTGGCGTACACAAATGCAATGGGGCAGGTACAGGAGGCATATTCGGAATGTTTTTGTGGGAAACAGCCATAATCGTATGTATATCTTTAGCTTTGATTGCTTTTATCATTCTCAATTTCAATGAAAAAATAGAAGAACTGATTCAGACACCAGTCGGAGAACTGTTTAGCTTGCAAAACATTTGGGCTCCTGCTTTTGGTGGTGCTGTTTCTGTTCTTCATAGGAGGTATCATGCCGGGACGGTTCTTTTCTTCAATTCCTGTTACCCAGGTTTTCCGCCAATACACTGAAAACAAGAAACGCTGGAAGTATCCGTTACTTTTTGTGCAATTTGCAGGTACGGCATTCTTAGTCGGGATGACGTGTGTAGTCTTTTCTCAATACCATTATACGATGTCAAAAGATTTAGGCTACAATATGGAACGGTTGGCGTCTGTTTATGATTCGTATGAGCATGTGGACAACACACTCAGTTTGCTTCATAACCTGCCATACGTGGAAGGGGCTGCTACGGCAGAAGCCGGAATGTTGGGATTTCCGTCTCCTTATCCGGTGAATGACAATAGTGGCAATATGATTTTTTCTCCGCGCCTGACTTTCTTTGACAGGGAGTTCTTTAATTTTATAGGGATGAGGTTGAAAACGGGAAAAGCACCGACAGCCGAAGGGGAAATACTGGTCAACGAAGAATTTGTGCGTGCCATGAAGTGGGACAATAACGGAGTAGGTGAGTATGTACCCGAACATGGTACGGTGACAGGTATATTGGATGGGTTCAGATTTATTGATGCGGCGCAAATGGAGCCGGTCGAGATTCGTTGGAGCAGCGGACGTGGCAATGTAATGCATGTGAGGCTGAAAGAACCGTTTGATGATAACCTCAAACGCTTGAACGAAGAAATGAAGAAACTTTATCCGCAAGATAATGTACAGTTTACCTCTTATGCAAAACAGATGGAACGTTCTTTCCATTCAGAACGCGTTTTTCGGGATTCTATCATTTTGGCAACCATTGCTATCTTAGCCATCACACTGATGGGATTGGTAGGTTATATTAATGATGAGATACGGCGTCGGAGTAAGGAAATTGCCATCCGCAAGATTAATGGGGCGGAAGTGAAAGGCATTTTGCTGATGTTGTCAACAGATGTCATCCGTATCGCTGTACCGGCCATATTGATAGGCGTTGTTCTTTCGCACTATACAGGAATGGTATGGAAGTCGCAGTTTCGGGATGTAATGACTACCGATTGGCTGTTTTATACAGGTGTATTCATCGTTGTATTGGCGTTCATCGTGGGCTGTGTGATTATCAAGTCATGGCGGATAGCCAACGAAAACCCCATTCTCAGTCTGAAGAACGAATAACTTTATCTACATTATCAAAGAAAGTACTGATATGGAAACGAGGCGACTGCCTTTTTGACAGCCACCTCGTTCTTTTTCCTAATACCTTCCTTTAAAATAAACTTCTGTACCGTCAAGCAAACCACTTAGTGTATTGTCGCTCATCCAGATGCGTTCAAAATAAGAGACGTCATCCGGTCCGTATTTCATACGGATACATGTTTGTGTATTGTTATCCCAATTCCAATCAAAGTAATATATGTCTTCAGTTACGCAGCCATCTCGATACTCCACTCGTATATAGTCTTTTCCGGTCCGATTTTCATAAAAGTCCAATCGCTGGGTGTAATATTTTCCATCTTGCTCCCAACTTTCCTGCCATGTACGGCTGCACAGTTCATGTGTCTTTCTATAATATACCTCACTATAATCATCATTATCATACCAACTATCTATTTCTACTTCGCATGAAGTCAAACTAAGCATGGTTAGGACAAATACCAATAGACCGAAGCATTCTCTTATCTTTGTTTTCATAATCCATTTGATTTTAGTTTACTGTTTTTTTCTTTATACTGCAAAAATAGGTGGGGAAAATGATACTATAAAGAGAATATTACTATTTATATAGGGAATTTCCCTATTTGCAAGAGGGATTTACGAATTTTAGATAAGAGGAAAGAAGAATCCGTAATCGAGGTTATTTTATCTGTAAATTATCTACAGAAATTATTGGCGGATAGTTTATCTTTGCCGTTGGAAAAGAAACAAAAATAACTCTTAAAATACGAATTATGGCAAAGAAAGTGCTGATATTATCTTCCAGTCCGCGTCGTGGCGGAAATTCTGATACATTGTGTGACGAATAGTTGATGAGGATTTTCATCTCTCTCAAAAAGACTTAGGACTTTCTGAAAGACTTTGAGAAGTATATCGTTCTACATAACAAACATACTAAAAAAAGGTCAGGCGATAATACCTTGTGATAAAGGTTAACCACCTGACCTTATTTAATATTTAGCTATTTTTTAAGCTTCTTCTACCGCTGCTTGTGCCGCCGCTAATCTGGCAATAGGCACGCGGAACGGAGAACATGATACATAATTCAAACCGACTTTGTGGCAGAACTTAACAGATGAAGGTTCACCTCCGTGTTCACCGCAGATACCGCATTTCAAGTCGGGACGAACAGAACGGCCTTTATCCACAGCCATTTCAATAAGTTGGCCTACACCGTTTTTGGTCAAGTACCTGGAATGGGTCTACTTTCAGAATCTTCTTTTCAAGATATACCGGTAAGAATGAAGCGATGTCATCACGAGAGTAACCGAAAGTCATTTGGGTAAGGTCATTTGTACCAAATGAGAAGTATTCTGCACGACTGGCAATGCGGTTGGCTGTCAGCGCGGCACGAGGAATCTCAATCATGGTACCTACCTTGAACGGAATTTCCATTCCTTCTCTTTCAAACAACTCGGCAGCAGCGTCACGAATCACTTTTTCCTGAGCTTCAAACTCATACAGAATACCGGTCAGCGGAACCATGATTTCGGGATGCGGGTCGTAACCTTCTCTTTTCAGTTCGATGGCAGCACCCAAAATAGCCTGAGTCTGCATTTCTGTGATACACGGATAGGTGTTACCCAAACGGCAACCACGGTGTCCCAACATCGGGTTGTGTTCACATAAGCTTTCTACACGCTTCTGAATTTCCTGTACAGTTACTCCCATAGCCTGAGCCATCTCTTCCTGTCCCTTCAAATCGTGGGGAACAAATTCATGCAAAGGAGGATCGAGCAAACGAACATTCACCGGACATCCGTCCATAGCCTTGAAGATACCCTTAAAGTCAGCTTTCTGATAGGGGAGAAGTTTTGCCAATGCTTTTCTGCGTCCTGCTTCGTCGGGAGCCAGAATCATTTCACGCATGGCAACAATCTTCTCTGCATCAAAGAACATGTGTTCCGTACGACAAAAGACCGATACCGCATGCACCAAAACTGCGGGCCACTTCTGCATCATGCGGAGTATCGGCGTTAGTACGGACAACTAATTTGGTATATTTGTTGCAAAGATCCATCAGTGCGGCAAAGTCACCGGACACTTCTGCTGCTTTGGTTTCTACTTTACCTTTATATACTTCACCGGTAGTACCGTTCAAAGAGATGAAATCACCCTCCTTCAGTACGATACCTTCTATTTCTACAGTACGGTTCTTGTAGTCTACATTGATAGCTCCTGCACGGATACACAGCATTTTCCCCATACCACGGGCTACAACGGCTGCGTGAGATGTCATACCGCCCACGTGCAGTCAAAATACCTTGTGCTACAGCCATACCTGCCAAGTCTTCAGGAGAGGTTTCGATTCGTACCATGACCACTTTCTTACCATCTGCTGCCCATTTAGCAGCATCTTCGGCAAAGAATACAACCTGACCGGTAGCTGCACCCGGAGAAGCGGGCAAGCCTCGAGTCAATACTTTGGCTTCTTTTAACGCCTGTTTATCGAATACGGGATGAAGTAGTTCATCCAATTTATTAGGCTCACAACGTTTCAACGCTGTCTTTTTCATCAATCATTCCCTGACGCAACAAATCCATGGCAATTTTTACCATAGCAGCACCGGTACGTTTACCGTTACGAGTCTGCAAGAACCACAATTTTTCCTTCTTGTACAGTAAATTCCATGTCTTGCATATCACGGTAGTGGTCTTCCAATTTAGTCTGAAGCGCATCCAACTCTTTATAGATTTCCGCATAGCCTCTTCCATGGAAGGATATTTGGCTACACGTTCTTCTTCAGAGATACCGGCACGCTCGGCCCAACGCTGAGAACCGATTTTGGTAATCTGCTGCGGAGTACGGATACCGGCAACCACGTCTTCACCTTGGGCGTTAATTAAATATTCACCATTGAACAGATCTTCACCGTTACCGGCATCGCGAGAGAAACATACACCTGTTGCAGAAGTGTCTCCCCATATTACCGAACACCATTGCCTGAACGGTTACTGCAGTACCCCATTCTGCAGGAATACCTTCCATTTTGCGGTAAAGAATAGCTCGTTCATTCATCCAGCTGCGGAATACAGCACAGACAGCACCCCAAAGTTGTTCGTAAGCACTAGTCGGAAAGTCTTGGCCGGTTTGTTCCTTAACAGCTGCTTTAAAACGTTTTACCAACTCTTTCAGGTCTTCTACTTCCAATTCGTTATCCAGTTTTACACCTTTGGCTTCTTTTACTTCTTCGATAATAGCTTCAAATGGGTCAATGTCATCTTTATTTACGGGCTTCATACCTAAAACCACATCACCATACATTTGGACAAAACGACGATAAGAGTCCCATGCAAAACGGGGACGACCGGTCTTACGGGTTAACCCTTCTACTACTTCATCGTTTAAACCCAGATTCAGAATAGTGTCCATCATACCCGGCATAGAAGCGCGAGCACCGGAACGCACAGAAACCAATAAGGGATTCTCTACATCACCAAATTTAGAATTCATCAGGTTCTCAATGTTGGCGATAGCTTTTTCAACATCTTCTCTGAGTAGTTCTACGACTTTATCTTTTCCTAAATCATAATATTCTGTACATACTTCGGTAGTGATTGTGAAACCCGGAGGAACGGGTACACCGATCAGATTCATTTCAGCCAGGTTAGCACCTTTTCCACCAAGCAGTTCTCTCATGTCTGCTTTTACCTTCTGCTTTTCCGTTTCCGAAGGTATAAACTCTTTTTTTCTCCATAAATAATGTATTTAAAGTTAACTCGTTCAAAAATTGTAATCGCAAAACTATACATATTTTATTTATTTCCAAACGAATTAATGAAAAAAAACAGCAGAAATTGCAATTTCTACTTTGCAATTTTAATATATTTCGTTTTATAGGGAGAAATTCGGAGAAAATGCTTATTTTTGCCCCAAATTAACTTATTTAGAAAGTGGCTAGAAAGAAGAAAGAGCTCCCTCTATTAGAGAAGGTAACCATAACAGATGTAGCTGCCGAAGGTAAAGCTTTGGCGAAAGTGAATGATTTAGTAGTGTTTGTGCCGTATGTTGTTCCCGGTGATGTGGTGGACTTGCAAATAAAACGTAAGAAAAACCATTATGCAGAAGCAGTGGCAGTGAATTTCCATGAATATTCTCCTAAAAGAGCTGTCCCGTTTTGTCAGCATTATGGCGTGTGCGGTGGTTGTAAATGGCAATGCTTGCCCTATGATGAACAAATAAAGTATAAACAAAAACAGGTAACGGATAATCTGGTTCGCATCGGGAAAGTTGAATTACCGGAAATTTCTCCTATTCTGGGGTCTGCAAAGACAGAGTTCTATCGTAATAAATTGGAATTTACATTTTCTGATAAGCGCTGGCTGACCGAAGAAGAGGTGAAGGCGGATGTGAAGTATGATCAGATGAATGCTGTAGGATTCCATATTCCGGGTGCATTCGACAAAGTGCTTGCCATTGAGAAATGTTGGCTGCAGGACGATATCAGCAATCAAATCCGTAACGCTGTCCGTGACTACGCATATGAACACAATTATTCTTTCTTTAATCTTCGTACGCAGGAGGGTATGCTCCGCAATCTGATGATTCGCACATCAAGTACCGGAGAGTTGATGGTATTGCTTCAATGCAAAAATTACAGAAGAGAGCGAAATGGAGCAAATGAAGCAGTTATTGGCTTTTATAGCTGACAAATTTCCACAGATTACTTCCTTATTATATGTGGTCAATAATAAATGCAATGATACTATTAACGATTTGGATGTAGTGCTTATTTAAGGGCAATGACCATATATTTGAAGAAATGGAAGGCTTGCGCTTTAAGATTGGTCCGAAATCTTTTTTATCAGACTAACTCTGAGCAAGCATATACCTTATATAAGGTAGCACGCAATTTTGCAGGTCTGACCGAAATGAGCTTGTCTATGACCTTTATACGAACCGAACAATTGCAAAATTTCGTGTCTCGTCAGGCAAAGAAAGTGATTGGCATAGAGTATGTGCCGGAAGCGATTGAAGATGCTAAAGTAAATTCGGAGATAAACCATATTACCAATACATTGTTCTATGCGGGAGATATGAAAGATATTCTTACTCAGGAGTTTATTAATGAACACGGTCGTCCGGATGTTATCATACCGATCCGCCGCGTGCAGGTATGCACAATGATGTAATAAATACGATTCTGTTTGCCGAACCCGAACGTATTGTTTATGTCAGTTGTAATCCGGCAACGCAGGCACGCGACTTGTCTTTGCTGGATACTAAATATAAAAGTGGTTGCCGTTCAACCGGTAGATATGTTCCCTCATACACATCATGTAGAGAATGTGGTTTTACTTGAAAGAAGATAATTATGTCAAGAGGTAAAAATAATAAATCAGGCAAGCCCGTTGCACGGGCTGTTGCAAAGTATACTGTATATAATGTTAATGAACCTGCTGAATTGATGGATTTTCTGATGCAGAAAATGGCAGGAATCAGTCGTAGCAAAGTAAAAACAATGCTGACTAACCGGGTTATATTGGTAGACAATATAATTACTACACAATATAATTTTTGAACTGAAACCCGGCATGAAAGTTCAGGTGAGCAAAACCAAAAACAATCGTGAATTCAAGAATCCGATGTTGAAACTGGTATATGAGGATGCTTATATTATCGTGGTAGAGAAGAAAGAAGGACTGCTTTCGGTCAGCACTGAGCATCAAAAGGAGCGTACAGCACAACATATCCTGAACGAATATGTAAAACGTTCGCATCGTAACAACCGTATATTTGTTGTTCATCGGTTAGACCGTGAAACATCGGGACTGATGATGTATGCCAAGGATGAAAAGACCCAAAATACGTTGCGTGATAATTGGCAGGATATTGTAACCGATCGCCGTTATGTAGCTATTGTTTCGGGAGAAATGGAGAAAGATGGAGGAACTGTTGAGTCGTGGTTGACCGATCATAAATTATATGTCAGCTCCAGTCCTTATGATGATGGAGAGGGAAAATATGCTGTTACACATTATAGAACAATAAAACGCGCGAATGGTTATTCTCTGGTGGAGTTGGATTTGGAAACAGGACGTAAAAATCAAATTCGCGTTCATATGTCAGAACTTGGACATCCGGTGATTGGCGATGAACGGTATGGTAGCGAATGTAATCCGCTAGGCCGATTGGCACTACATGCTTTCAAACTTTGTTTTTATCATCCCATAACAGGGGAACTGATGCAGTTTGAAACTCCGTATCCGGCAAACTTTAAGACTCTAATGTTAAAAAAATAGCAATAATAAGTTTTGCACTCCTTAACAGTTGTGAAGAATAAATTTTTCCACAACAGCTGCCACACCGTCTTCTTCATTGGAGGCGGTGATGAAGTTGGCATTCTGCCTCACTATATCTTGAGCATTCGCCATTGCCACTCCTAAACCTGCATATTTTATCATTGAGATATCATTAAATCCGTCTCCTATTGCTATTAGTTCTTCTTTTTTGCCTAATTCTTTCAATAAAACAGATAGAGCTTGTGCTTTATCAATTCCCTTGGGAACCAATTCCAAAAAATAGGCTTCAGAACGATAAACTCCCAAAAGCTCTTTTAAGTCATTATGCATTTCATTTTCTAAGGTCGCAAGTTTAATCGGTTCGCCTACAATCATGCACTTCCCAACAGGAAAGTCAATGGCTGACAGGAAATTATCTACTTTTTTGATTGTCATAACATTTAGCAATGCCAACTTTTGTACGTATTCATCATATGGGTTTTCAGTAATGACAAACTCATTATGATATGTAATTATAGTAAAACCATATTTCTTGGCATAGTTATATAAAAATGGAATAACGGAGCGTTCAAGCAGGGTTTTCATACATTACTTTTCCTGTTTGCCAGTTGATGATTCTTCCTCCGTTATAAGAAAGTATGTATCCACCGTATTCTCTTAAACAAAGATGTTCGGCAATAGGAGCCACCCCATAAGTGGGACGTCCTGTTGCTAATATTATTTTCACTCCTTTTTGTTGAGCTTTAATAATAGTCTGTCGTGTGTAAGGAGTAATTTCTTTTTTGGTATTAGTCAGTGTTCCGTCTAAATCTAATGCCAGTAATTTATACTTCATAAGTGCTAAGGTGAATTTTGAGGCAAATATAATGAATATCGTTTATTATTTGCTACATTTGCTATAAATAACAAGAATTATGGAACTGGTTTTAATAATAATTATCCTTATATTGCTGATTGCCAATTTAGTAGTTGTACTGACTAAAAATAACCGTTTGCAAACGGAACGTTTGGAATTATTGCTTCATGAAGAAATGAAAGCAAACAGAGAAGAATTGGGGCGTAATATCCGTGAACTTCGTTCTGAGTTGAACCAAACTTTGAACTTCTCTGTTCGGCAAATGCAAGATAGCTTACATAAAAACATGCTTACAGGTAATGAAATGCAACGGGAGAAGTTTGAAGCAATGGGTAAACAGCAGGATGCACTCATAAAAGAGTACCGAAAAACGATTGGATGATATGCGTATGATGGTGGAGGAAAAACTGCAAAAGACATTGAATGAACGAATCGGACAGTCATTTGAAATTGTTCGTACTCAATTAGAAAACGTACAAAAAGGATTGGGAGAGATGAAAAGTCTGGCGCAAGATGTGGGTGGATTAAAGAAAGTTTTGAGTAATGTAAAAACACGTGGTACTTTTGGGGAAGTGCAGCTAGGGGCTTTACTTGACCAAATGCTGAGTCCTGAACAATATGAAGCTAATGTAAAAACTAAAAAGAACGCTACAGAGTTTGTAGAATTTGCCGTTAAATTGCCTGGGAGAGAAGATAATAATGAAATTGTATATTTACCGATTGATGCTAAATTTCAAAGGATATCTATGAACAGTATCAAGATGCTTATGAAGTTGGTGATGCTGCATTAATAGATACTTCTTCACGACAATTGGAAATGACGATAAAAAAAATGGCGAAAGATATTCATGACAAATATGTAGATCCGCCATTTACTACCGATTTTGCTATCATGTTTTTTTGCTATTTGAAAACATTTATGCAGAGGTAATTCGTCGGACTTCGCTGGTAGAGACATTGCAAAAAGGAGTTTAAGATTGTAGTAACAGGGCCGACTACATTAGGGGCTATTCTTAACAGCTTGCAAATGGGATTCCGTACATTGGCTATTCAGAAACGTGTACAAGTGAAGTTTGGAACGTGCTTGGAGCCGTAAAAACAGAGTTTGGAAAGTTTGGCGGGCTATTGGAGAAAGTTCAGAAAAACTTGCAGAATGCCGGCGACCAACTGGAAGAGGTAATGGGTAAACGCACTCGGGCCATTGAACGTAAGCTAAGGCAAGTGGAAGCTCTTCCGACAGAGGAAAGTCAGAAAATGCTGAATTTGCCCGATCTAATGGAAGATGAAGATGATTAATATATAAAAAGCGGAGGATAAAAATATGAGTATGACATGGGACTTTATTTTAAGGTTGTTTATAGCCGGGGCACTTGGTGCAGTAATAGGCTTGGATCGGGAATATCGTGCCAAAAGAAGCAGGTTATCGCACTCATTTTCTTGTGTCACTGGGCAGTGCACTTATAATGATTGTTTCGCAATATGGCTTTATGGAAATTATAAAGATAGAGGGGATAGATTTAGATCCAAGTCGTGTTGCAGCGCAGGTAGTGAGCGGTATCGGTTTTATAGGTGCCGGCACTATCATTTTCAAGAAGCAAATAGTGGATTAACAACGGCTGCCGGT
>VOFK01000716.1_pt1 | contig 47417 bp, 58 predicted proteins | sample 5384121 | NCBI WGS metagenome assembly VOFK01 (sample SAMN12384730, study PRJNA508395) | human gut metagenome | isolation source: healthy gut J | host: Homo sapiens | reverse complement strand
TATATACCTGAAAAAGCTAAACTCATCTCATTCTGCAAACGTTCACCTTCTGTTAATACCCTTTGCAAAATAACATTTTTATTAGCATCCATATAATTGGCATAACTCTGCTGAGCCTGATAATATTCTTGTTGCCGTTCCTTATAAAGTTGTTCCAAATAATCACAATCTTGTTGTGCTTTTGAAGCTCTATATGAGGTTATGTATTTCTGTAACTTCGTTACGACAGAATCTGCAACAATTGCGGCAGTCAAAGGATCTTGTAATGTAACAGTCACATTTGTCATTCCGGTTTTTTTATCTACATTTGCTGTTATAGAAGAACGCAATTTAGAGATAGCCCCCATTTGAGTACCTGTTAAATGAAAAGCATCTATACTATCTGATTCTTTTTCTTGTTTATCTGAATATAATGATAAAATTCCATGAATAGCTTTCCCGGGCAAAGAAGGAATAACCTTCCACCAGGGAGCTTTTTCTTGTTCAATATAAGATACCAATGTCTGTTCCAAACTATCTTTGGATGTTCTTACATGCATATCAAATAATTCCAATATAAACGGAGTAGACTTTACAATGTCCGGAAAAGAGAAACAGTCAAAGCATCTGCATTCGCTCCACCTGTCATATTACCAAGCCCTAACATCGAAGCCATACCGGAGATTTCACTGCCACCACCCTTACCAGATTCCGGAGCTAAAGTTACCTCAACTTTATACATAGGAGGAAGGCTAAAAGCTATTATTAAACCTAATATAGCACTAACTCCTGCTACCTTTATCAATTGTTTTCGGGCAAGCCATAACTTCTTGACATACACCATCAAATCTATTTCCGGTGCCTTGGATATTATATCTTTCTTTTCTTCACTCATCTTATTTCAATATATTAGCAATAGACGCCGCTGTTAATCCTAATGAACCTATAGATGAAGCTATTCCCAAAATTGTTTGGAAATTCATTCTTCCGTTCTTATCTTTTATCGGTACAATAATCTCGCACCCCGGCTCAATCATATTTCGCCCCGAACCTTTGACTTTGGCAACCTGACCGTTCATATAAATGATAAATGCTCTGCTCTTACGGGCATTGTTTGCAAATCCACCGCCTGACTAATATAGTATTTCACTGATTTATTATCTTTATAGGCTACGGTATTAGGCAACATCACCGCACCGTTTATCTTTACAGTATTACTCAACTCAGGAACAACCAACTTATCACCGGCACGAAGCACCACATCCGCACTGGAACCCGGATTCTTCATTGCCAATTCCAAATCAATACCCACCGAATAAACACTGTCCAAATCCAACTTCAATGAGTCCATATTGGCTTGCCCCATTTCACGGCGCATCATCTTAAACACATCTTCCATACGCTTCAGCTCCTCATCATTCGCCTGACGAATCAGCTTGGCACCTTTCACATAAGCAAAAGGAGTTACACCACCGGCCTTTTTTACCAAATCAGAAAGACGTTCACTTTTATTGGTCAGCGCATAAGTACCGTCATAAAGCACCTCACCCGTAATGTCTACATTGGCCTGTTCCTGATAACCCGGACTTCTTCTGACATACACCTGATCATAAGGCTGCAACACAAAACCCGGGGCTCACCATCAATTACAAATCCATCCTTCAAAGAGAAAGAATACATTTTACCAATAGAAGAAACATCCGTACTCTTATTATCCTTGATACGGCGTGAGACATCCACACGAACGGTAGAAGCCGACTCTTTTCAAGCCACCTGCCTGAATAATGATATCTTCCAGCGTCATGTTGTCAGCGTACGGCAACTCCCGGGACGGCTACTTCACCAAACACTGTAATTACACCCATATCCTGCAAATCATGGATACTGGGAATATATAGAACATCATTCTTCTGTAAAGGAATATCGGGGATAGTGCCATCGAGCACCTTCTTTATGTCGACAGAAATCACCTCACGTGTCAAATTATCACGCTCACGATGTAACACGGCACGGGCAGTAAACGCATCTCCCATCAAACCGTCTGCTTTTTCCACCAACTGGCGAACCGTATTCAATGAGCCTCCAAACTGATAGATTCCCGGACGGTAGACCGCACCCTTAATCTCCAGCTTATTTTCAAAACGATTCAAGATAGCCTCAGCCGTTACCTTGTCACCATCTTTCACCGGGAAGACTGAATAATCGATATCATCAATCGTATATACTTGATATTCCCTGCCATTCTGACGAATCATACGCAAGGCACGGGTGTATGCATCTCCCGAAAAGCCACCGGCATACTTAAGCAGGGTCTTTACATTTTCGCCATCCTTCATTTCGTATTTCATGGGGCGTTTTACATTTCCTTCAATCGTCACCAAGGCTTGATAAGGAGGCACAATGACAACATCCCCCTCCTGCAGACGAATGTCATCAGTGGCTTTGCCACGCATAATAAAATCGTACACATCGATTGTAGCAATAGGCTTACCGCCACGAACTAACTGAATGGCACGCAAACTACCAATATCATTTACTCCGCCTGCACGGTAAAGAGCATGGAAAACAGAAGAAAAAGAAGAAAGCGCATAAGTACCCGGAGTCAGTACCTCTCCCATCACATTTACCTGAATGGTGCGACTGTCTCCCAGTGTCACCTTTATCTGTGAAACAGGTTTTTCACTGTCTATGCCGGCATAAATCCGGTTCAGCTCCTTGCGTAAATAATCCGTTGCCTCGCTCACCGTCATGCCGTTCAGATACACCAAACCAATATCTTCTATATTAATGTATCCATCAGGAGAAATATTATCGCGTATGGTAGCTTGATTAGTTCCCCAAATATCTATAATCACTTCGTCTCCGGGCCCCAAATGATAATCCACCGGAGTAGCCAGATTCACACTAGGCTCAAATGTCAAATTCTTGGTATTGAAAATATCACGTCCGAAGACCTTTTCCTCTTTCTTTTTCTTCTTCTTCCCTGCAAATAAAGGGATCGTGTTATTGTCATATACAATATTTCCATCTCTATCAATGGTATAGGTACCCATCTCCTTGGGTTCCAACGGTTCTGTCGTTACATATTTATAAACAGGAACTTCTTTTTTCTCCGAAGAATCATCAAAATTAAAATTTTTATCGATGTAATCACTGCCGTCCTTTCCGTCTTCCTTTTCCTTAACCCCGTTCTTGGTACGACTGCGCCCTTTCGTGTTGTCTAAAGTAGAAGACGATGAGTTTTTTCCATTCTTCTTTTGCTGTTCGTACAGTAATTTGACACGTTCCGCCTGTTCCTTGGTCACTCCCCTACGAGCAAGCTCCGTACTAATCTGCTGCTGGCTTTTTACCTTGCAACAAACCATTCTGCACATATTCCACCACTTGCTTATCGGTCATACCACCCCCCATCTGCGCAACAGAAGTGACAGACAGGCAAATTAATAGCAATACAAATGTTACTATTTTTCTCATCATAAATCCTTCAATAGTTCTTTTAATTTATTTTTTCGACTAGTTTAGTATAAACTCCGCAAAAAAGTAAGCAATCTTTTTGATATAAGCATTAAAATATTGCTAATAAAAAAGTATGTATCATACTTCATTATAAAATCGTTATCTTCAGTTATCATATCAAAAAACTCAAGAGAGAGAGCAACAAAACAGCCAAGACAGTTTTCATAAACAAGGGTGACTACTTTTGAAAACAATAGAAACATCTTTTTTGTTTCTCCGGATAATCCAATTATTCATCCCCCTCTCCTTTGGATAAAAATCTTGCTTTTGTCCTAAAAAGGATAATTTATTTCCCCGATAATATCCTCACTGACGATAATATCAACAAAAAAACGACTTATGTTCCCAAAATTAATCGATTTATATTGCTTAATACCAATATTTTTCCTTATTTTTGCCAAACATAATAAAGAATGATATGAAAAAGAGAATATTGATTCTGGACGACAAAGAAACAATAGCAAAAAGTACTGTCTATTTATTTAATGGCTGAATATGACTGCATTTGGTTGCAGGACGGAGTTCAAGGAATGAAATGGCTACAAGAAGGGAATCTGCCGGACTTAATAATTTCAGACATACGCATGCCGGAAATGAGAGGAGACGATTTTCTGGAATGGATTAAGGCTAACGAACTGTTCAAGCACATTCCCGTCATTATGCTGAGCAGCGAAGACAGCACCACCGAACGAATAAGACTACTCGAAATAGGTGCGGAAGACTATATCGTAAAGCCCTTTAACCCGATGGAACTTAAGATCAGAGTAAAAAAGATAATCGAATAGGTTATGACAACTAATCTGCTTTATATAGGAAAAAGCAAGTCTTTTTTGACTCAATTCGGAAAGTTGGAAGATGTGCAATTAATTTATGCCAAAGACCATAAAGATGCCATTACCATTTGTATCAACCTTAAAGCGAGAGAGAATATTATCATCCTCTATGAACAGGGTAACTTGAAGGAGGATGTGGAAAACATCACTTTTTCAGGAAAAAAATTCTATCAGGGTTATGTAGTGCTGGTCACCGGCGGCTTAAAAAGAAGAAAGCGCTGCGTATCTGAAAAGCGGAATCAATGATACAATCAGTCCCAATATTTCAAAAGAAGAGCTGATTCAGAAGATTGACTTAATAAATAAAAGACAAGAGTTGCTCTACATCAGCAACAGAAAGAAAAAGTGGTAAAGCGTTTCATACTGCCTCGGTGGAAACGCTTTTTTGACATCACTTTTGCCGGTATAGCGCTCATCGTTCTGTCACCGGTCTTCCTTATTATATCATTGGCAATTAGATTGGAAAGCAAAGGTCCTGTTATTTATAAAAGCAAAAAGAGTAGGAACGAATTACAACATCTTTGACTGTCTGAAGTTTCGCTCCATGTATAATAACGCGGATAAGCATCTGAAGGAACTGACAGACTTAAACCAATATAAATCTGAAGATGACACCGCTACCGAGCCCAAAGGATTCTCTGATGATGACCTGGATGGTTTTCTAATTGGAGACGACGGCGTTATACTGGTTTCTGATGACTTTATCATCCCTGAAGAAGTGTTCGCATCCAAACGCAATAGTGGTGAACAGGACCAACCGTTTGTAAAAATAGAAAAAAGACCCTCGTGTCACAAGAGTAGGACGCTTCCTACGTAAATACAGCTTGGACGAACTACCACAACTTATCAATATATTGAAGGGAGATATGTCTGTGGTAGGCAACCGGCCTCTCCCTCTCTATGAAGCCGAGCGCTTGACGAACGACGACAGCATAGACCGATTCATGGCTCCTGCAGGACTGACAGGCTTGTGGCAAGTGGAGAAACAGGGGAGACCCTGGGAGGTTGTCTGCCAAAGAACGAAAAAGAACTGGACTTGAAATACAGTAAAGAGTTCTCGTTCGGAATGGATATGAAAATTCTACTAAAAACATTTACCGCTTTCATTCAAAAGGGAGATGTATAAACAATAATAAAAAATGATTTAAAGGGGAAAAAGACATTTTATGAAACAACTATATGCTATTATCATTCTCATATTTCTGTTTGCAGGCTATGCCAAATCTCAGGAAACACACGGAACACAGCAATCTGTCACAACACAGGATGAAGTAAATTCAAGTATAAATATAGATATAGCCAAAATCAAATTACCTCCACTGAGTGTGTGTTATACGAAAATGCACGCAGCACTCCAAGCATCGAAATTTTGGAAAAAGAGAAACAATTACAAAAAAAATTGTTAGCTAAAGAAAAAAGAAGCTGGATGAGTCTTTTTAATGCTTTCGGAAATGTTTCGCACGGCATTGCCGATAATATCGGCTCGTCTACCGACCCTACCACTCCTTTAATTTATCGTTATACGGGAACAGAACAGACTTCGTGGAGCGTGGGGAGGTTCTGTCACACTACCGCTCGAAACGTTATTCGACCTACCTGGCAAAATAAAACGACAACGCATTCAGGTAGATATCGCAGAATTGAGAAAACAACAGGCATATGAGGAATTAAAAATACAAATAGCCCATCTGTATGTCCAGATTTTATCGAATATCGAAACCTTACAACGTTCGGCAGAACACCTTGCTTTATATAAAGGTGCATCTGCCATTGCCGAACAGGAATACAGAAACAGACGCACGACAATAGATGCGGTAGCCCAAACGAAAGAAAAAGAATTTGGAGCCAATCAGGGGTTTGCATCTCTGCGCTCGACTATCAATGACCAATTGTTAATGCTCGAAATTATTTCTCATACACCAATTCTTACCATTCAGGAAGAGTTAAGTGTCACCGAAGGAATTGACAAAAGTGAAAATACTGAACTGAAATAATATGGAATTATTCAAATATATAGTAAGTTTTTTTCTATCGCATTCGCTGGTGGATGGTTATCTTTCCGTGTATTGCCGGTGTTATAGCATGGTTTATGACCCGAGACCTTGAAAAGACATACGATGTAAAAACAACTATTTTTACAGGGATTATTTCAGGATACAATGTAGATGTTACCGACTCCCGCAATGCAGGAGTACATCTGAGCAATCTGATGAACATCATCACAACCGAACGTACCTTGAAGATTGTCTCTCTCAAGTTGCTTGCCCGTTGCCTTGTATATGGGGGATGCCGAGAAGAATACAAGCTACATCTCGGCAGAACACTATCAACAGTTAGTGGGTAGCGTTCCCAGAGAGATGAGAGCGCTCATCGACAAGCAGAATGAGGAAAAAACTTACAATAAGCTGGTTGCTTTTGAAAGGCCGTCTGTTAATAATTTTATTTACAGATTACTTAACTATACGCATCCTTACTTTTAGCATACCGCTCCTTTCTCAGAATATCAAAGTGGCCAGATTGGGTAACAGTGATATGATAGAAATAGCATACAGTTCCAATGATCCCGGAATTGCTTACAATACACTTGATATATTGAATGAGGAGTTTGTCAAACAATATCATGAACTGCGATATGGAGAGACCGATAATGTTATTAAGTTTTTTTTCAGGAAGAGCTGGCTCGACTAGGTAAAATGCTGACCTCTGCCGAGGACTCTTTAATAGAATACAACATTGAACACCGTATCATCAACTACGGCGAACAAACCAAACAGGTGGCGGGAATGGATGCCAGTTATCAGATGATGGATAATGACTTGCTCATCACTTACTCCACCAGTAAAGCGTTAATTGATTTTTATGAATATAAACTGGGAGATATTGCCAAAGCAATCCGTACTAACAACCTATTCTTAAACAAACTTCAGCAAATATCACAATTAAATACAAAAATTCTACTATGGAGATTACTCCCGACCAAAAAAATCAACAAGTACTGGAAAATGAGAAGGGCGTGCTTAATGATGCAGAGAAAAGTATTAATGACATTGCAATGCAATTGAGTGCCGAATCAGCTTCAACCAACAATGTACCATACGAAACCTTGATAAGTCAATGGCTGGAGCAGGTCGTATTGATGGAAAAGACAAAAGCACAGATGGATACCCGCGATATCATGAGAGAAAAGATAGACCGGGATTTCCTGTACTTCTCTCCTATCGGTGCTACACTCGGACGTAAAAAAAGAACGGCACATCGGCTTCGTGGAAAGTAATTATATGTCAACAATGGGGGCATTGAATGCCGCTATCTTACGCCAAAAAAGAATCTAGAGATGACTTCGGCCTCACTCAAAATCATGAATCCGCCATTGTTCCCTCTTACTTCTTCTCCCACCAATGCACGGATGATTATACTTTCGTCCATATTGGGTGCCTTATTGTTTATCATTGGTTATTTCCTGATTATCGAAATCTTAGACCGCACCCTCAGGGACAAGATACGCACACAACGCATCACCGAAGTACTGTTATCGGGGCTTATCCCAAAGACAGCGCCCTACGATACAGAAGGTATAATAAGGCAATAGACGAAATGGCCATCAAGCAGTTAAGTACTAGTCTGCTACCCCATCTAAGTGTCAGCAAACAACGAATCATCAACCTACTGAGCACGGAGGAGAAAGATGGCAAGACGCATATAGCATTAGCTCTGGAACAATATTGGACAAGCATCGGACTGGACGTGAGACGCATCACGTATGACGAAGATTTCTTAAGTGAAGACAGCCTGTACGTTCAGGCTAACAACATAAAAGACTTGTGTCCTGACCTTGGAAAAGATGAAATTCTTTTAATAGAATATCCGGTGCTAAAGAGTAATCCGATTCCTCCCACACTGTTAAATGAGGCTTCTGTCAACCTGATGATTGTACGTGCAAACAGAACATGGAAAGACATTGACCAACTGATGTACAAGCGTTTATTGCAGGCTAAAAATGAGCAAATACCCTTGTTCTTCTACTTGACACAAGCCGGCAGAAATACAGTTGAGGAATTCACCGGACAACTTCCTCCGTATACGAGATTTAAAAATATGGAATACAGACTCTTTCAATTGGGGTTGACTGCTGTTGAATATAACAAGAAATAAATGATCGTTAAGGAATATAACATCTTTGAAAAAGGAATCAATGCAATTGTCGTGACTGTCGGATTATTGCTTTGTATCTGGACTGCCACTACTATGAAAGCGACAGTAGCAACCGCAATCGGTCTGATTCCCTTCCTGCTTACTTTTATTTTTATCTGCATCAAAAGGCCGACTATTCTTCTATGCATCACCTTTATTATCAACTATATTATAATGGGAATCAACCGATATTATCCGATTCCGATTCCCATCACCAATATCTTCGACCTATTATTCGGCATTATGTTGACGCTCATCATACTCAAACAAGTATATACGGATGACGACAACAGAAAGAACGCAATGAATGCTTACACATTCGTCTTGTTAGGATGGCTGTTATACTGTATCATCAATGCAGGAAACGGCATCACAGGGAGAGATTATATCCCGAAGCGTGGCTCAGAATATTAAGACCTTGGGCCATCTATCCGTTGCTCACATGTTTCATTCTATCCATACATTGCAACCGCTATTCTTTTCTGCATTATTTTCTGATTCTGTGGGGAATATTCACCTTGTTGGCTGCTGCAAAAGGTTATTGGCAAAAGAACAAAGGATTTGACAGCACCGAACTGGCATGGCTGTGGGCATACGGTGCACGCACTCACTTCATACATTCGGGCATCCGTTATTTCTCGTTTTTTACAGATGCAGCCATATTCGGATCTACTATGGGACTATCATGCACCACCTTTTTCTTGTCGGCACTATACTCCAAAAACCGATACCTCAAGCTATTCTATTTTGTAGTCAGCATGGCAGGATTCTATGGTCTGCTCATTGCCGGAACACGAGCCGCCATTGCCATACCGATAGCAGGATTGGGTGTTTTTCTCTTCTTATCAAAGAACTGGAAAATCGGTATGCTATCATTCCTTTTTGCTTGTCGGCGGAGTGGGAATGTTGAAATACACAAAGATTGGAGAAGACAACCGGTTGATACGTCGTATGCGCACTGTCTTCGACTCGAATGACCAATCACTGCTCGTACGTTTCGAAAATCAGAAAGCACTCAAAGCCTATATGTCGGAGATGCCCTTCGGAATAGGAATGGGCGTACAAAACGGAGTCATTTCCCCTCAAAACAAATACTATTTTGTCTCCATCTGTCCTGCCGACTCAAGCCTTTGTAGACGTATGGATACAGATGGGCGTAGTGGGTTTGAGTGTTTTTCTGGGCATGCACGCCGTATTATTCATATTGGGTGCGTATATCATACTGTTTCGAATCAGCAACCCCGAAATAAGAGGACCGCTGACAGGTATGTTATGCGGATGTGCAGGCATGCTTGTCGCCTCGTATGCCAACATGGTTTATTTTCAGTTTCCTAACGGAATCCTGATATATTCTTGTTTTACGTTTATCTTTCTGGGCCTCATTTTAGACAGATTATATACCAAAGAACATGAACAGCGCACAACCTGACATATCAGTTATAACTGTCAATTACAACGGTTATCATGACACTTGCGAATTCATTGATTCATGGGTGAACACCGTCACGTCTGTCCCCTATGAAATCATTGTCGTAGACAATGGCTCAACCGCCAATGAAGGGCTCTTGCTGCAACAGAAATATCCTTCCGTCCATGTCATACGAAGCGAACAGAATCTAGGTTTTGCAGGCGGCAATAATCTGGGTATAAAAAGTGCCAAAGGAAACTATCTTTTCTTATTGAACAATGACACCCCTTATTGTAAAAGATACTGTATACCTGTTAATCAAACGCCTGCTCTCCTCAAAAGGTATTGCCGGTATTTCCCCGTTAATACTTAATTACACGGAGCCGCACACCATCCAATTTGCAGGATATACTCCTCTGTCCTCCATCACACTCCGAAACCGTACTATAGGTAGAGGAAGCCGAGACAAAAAGCTGTTATCCGGCAAGGAAGACATCTTACCTGCATGGTGCTGCCATGCTCCTCAAAAAAGCAGGTTATAGACCAGATAGGACTTATACCGGAAGAGTATTTCTTGTATTACGAAGAACTGGAGTGGTGCACCCGCATGACTGCGGAAGGATATGAACTTTGGTACGATCCGGCTTTTGAAATATGGCATAAAGACGGCAGTTCCAGCGGAAAAGGGAGCCCCTTGCAATGTTATTATTTAAGTAGAAACAGATTATTATATGCATATCGCAACCTTCCCGGTTGGAGACTGTATCTTGCTTTACTCTACCAACTGGTCATTGTATGTCCTAAAAACATCATCACAGCATGGAGCAAAGGGCAAAAAAAGCAGCCAAAGCACATCGGGAAGGCACAAAAGCATTTTTCAAACTTAGAAACAAAGACAAACAGCTATGATATTTATTGGATATTTAGATTTAGTATTATTCGCATTATGCGCTTTCACTGTTGTCTATCTGCTGATATATGCCATAGCAGCAACAGTCAAACGCACAGACAAATATTCCGAATCGAGAATAAAACATCGTTTCGCCATTCTCATCCCTGCCTACAAGGATGATGAATACGTCTTTTATGCCATCCGGTCTTTTCTGCAGCAAGACTATCCCATCGACTGTTTTGACATCATCGTCATTTCCGACCATTTGAAATCGGAAACCAACCGACAGTTGGCCCAACTACCCATCATATTATTAAAAGCCAACTTTAAGAAAAAGCTCCAAGACCAAATCCATTAAAGCAGCTATGTCACAACTCGCAGACAGCCAATACGACATTGCCCTACTGATGAATGCCGACAATGTGGTAGAGAAAAATTTCCTAAACGAAATAAACAATACTTATGCAAGCGGTTCTAATGCCATACAAAGTCACCGAATACACAAAGACAGACCCAACAACATCATTGTTTTGGACGCAGTAGCAGATGAAATCAATAATTCCATTCTGCGGGCCGGTCATGTCACCTTCGGGTTATCCGCCTCACTCAATGGCTCCGGAACAGCCATTGACTTCAACTGGCTTAAAGAAAACATCAGAAAGTTGAGCGATGAAGATGATGAAAAGACCATTGAATCATTACTGCTAAGAGAGCGAATCTATGTGGAATACCTGAACCAAACCCGCGTATACGCCCTCAAAGATGGTGGAAAGAAACGGTTCTATGCCCAACGCAACAGTTGGATAAAAGCACAATATTATTCCCTGTTTACCAACATAGGCAACCTGCCCCATGCCATTTTCAGCGGAAATTTCGATTATGCCGACCGCATCCTGCAATGGTTCATTTTCCCGCGCACTATTTTGTTGGGAATCATCCTGCTCTTTGGCACAATAATGGTATTTTTTGACTGGGTAGCCTGTGTTAAATGGTGGCTATTACTCTTCTGCTTGTTGTTCACAATGGCTTTGGCAATCCCTAACTACCTAGTAGACGATAAGTTCAACAAACGCGATGAAAGCCATTCCGGTCATGGCTGCAGGAATGATTGTCAACTTCCTTTTCGGGAAAAAAGAAAAAGTAAATCAATATGCTGTCGGGAGCGATACATATCATTGAATTTGTACTATATATCTATTTTGCCGTCTGCGTGGGATATATAGTTATCTTCTCTGTTGCGTCTTGTTTCTTCAAGTCACAACAATATCCCCAAAGCCATGATTTCAAACGCTTTGCCATACTCATACCCGCTTATAAGGAAGATAATGTAATCCTTGACTGCATCCATTCCGTATTACAGCAAACATACCCTGAACAGCTATATGACGTCATTGTCGTCTCTGACGGAATGGACGATGCAACCAACCATCTGCTCTATCTGGAGTCACGCATCACTTTACTGAAGATACAGGAACAAGAAAGTTCCAAAGCCAAAGCTTTACGCCTAGCAACAGAACATATATCCTACCTCCGATATGATTATGTCATCATATTGGATGCTGACAACCTCATTCCCACCGATTATTTATACGAACTGAACAAAGCGGTATCCCAAGGCGCAAAAGCCATACAAACACATCGAAAAGCCAAAAACCTGAACTCTGATACAGCCATACTGGATGCAGTCATAGAAGAAATGAACAACACCATATTCAGAAAAGGACACATCCAATTAGGATTCTCCTCAGCACTCATCGGCTCGGGAATGGTCTTTGATTTCCAATGGTTTAAGCAAAATATCATACATACACACAGTGCCGGTGAGGATAAAGAATTAGAAGAACTGTTACTCAGCCAAGGCATCCACATAGAATATGCCGATAGCATAGAGACCTTGGATGAAAAGGTACAAAAAGCAGACAGCATGCGCCACCAACGCCGCCGCTGGATGGCTACTCAACTGTTCCTTGCTCTCAAAATGGGAAGTAACCTGCCTTCAGCCCTCCTACATGGGAATCGGGATTATCTATTAAAAACAATTCAGACATTTATCCTTCCGCGCAGTATCCTTATAGCAGTACTGAGTACCATCTCACTCATTTGTAGTATCATTTCCCCGTTTTCGTCCGTCAAATGGTGGATTTTATTTATATTGCTGACTCTATCACTATACATTGCCATCCCCCCCGACATGAGACATAAATATGCAGGCAAAATAATAAAACAACTACCTTATTTTACAATCATTATGACACTTAATTTATTTCATTTAAAAGGAATGGCAAATAAATTTATTCATACGCAACATGGACAGTTATGAATCTAAAGAATTATCTACATAAAAATCCCAAGTTAAAGAAACGGATTCATCGATTCATCATGCATCCGGTGAAAACGCGCCCCTATTGGTGGATACGGATACTGCAACCTATCTATATTAAAAAAGGAAAAGGGGCGGTAATCTATCGCAGTGTCCGAAAAAGACCTTCCCCTTCCACCAATTCCGGTTAGGTAAATATTCTGTCATTGAAGATTACTCCTGCCTGAACAATGCCGTAGGAGATATCATCATCGGCGATTATTGCCGAATCGGACTGAGCAATACGGTTATCGGCCCTATCCGAATAGACAACGGAGTCAATATTTCTCAAAATGTGGTCCTCATCGGCTTGAACCATAACTATCGCGACATCACCAAAAACATCATCGAACAAGGCATCACCACCTCTCCTATCCATATAGGAGAACATACCATTATCGGGGCCAACGTGATTGTACTGCCCGGTGTAAACATTGGGAAACACTGCTTTTTATCGGTGCCGGCTGTGTGGTAACTAAAGACATCCCTGATTACTGCGTCACGGTAGGCAACCCGGCACGTATCATCAAGCGGTTTAATCCACAAACACAAATGTGGGAAAAAGTCAACTGAGCAATTATGGAAAAAGAAATCAAAATATTAGTCTGTGCACACCGGGAAGCAGCCCTCCCGCCACATAAATACTTCTACCCCATCCAGGTAGGAGCCGCCCTCACCAACACCGGTTCTACCATGCGCAAGACAATACCGGTGACAACATTTCTGACAAGAATCCCCATTTTTGTGAGTTGACAGCACATTACTGGGCATGGAAAAACATAAGATGCGACATCATCGGACTGAACCATTACAGACGTTTCTTTGATTTCTACCGATCGTTTGCTTCCTTTTCACCCGACAGAAGTTTCATTAATCGTGATTCGTTTCTGAAAAAGAAATATTGCTTTCCCGATTTAGAGAAGTTATTGAATGATTATGACATCATACTTCCTTCCAAACGTCATTATCCTTACAATGTGGGCACGCAGTATGCCGTTTTCCACATTGTCAACGACCTCCATATATTAAAGGAAGTGATTCATGATGTCAGTCCCGAATACTCCACCGCTTTCGATACACTGATGTATCACAGAAATGCCTATTCCGGTTATAATATGTTCATAACCCGATGGGAACATTTCGACGGATACTCCGAATGGCTATTCAAGGTTTTATTCGAACTGGAAAAACGTGTAAAAAGCTCTCCGGTTACCCCGACCAAGCCCGGCTGTTCGGCTATTTATCCGAACGGCTCATCAACATATATTGCATCCGAAACCGGTTGAAGGTGAAGTACATTCCTGTCATCATGCCTCTGGATGAAGCATTTCGAAATCCCGGCAACCTCCGTTACACCCTGCGCCGCTTAAAAAACGACTTGATATATAAACTTACAAAAGTATAAAGTATGCCACTCATATCCGTCATCATCCCAATATATAACACCGAACGACTTCTGCCCAAATGCATAGAAAGCGTTTTGGCACAAACATTGTCGGACATCGAAATAATTCTGATTGACGATGGAAGTACAGACGAGAGTGGAAAAATATGCGACAGCTATGCTTGTAAAGACAAAAGAGTACATGTGACACACATCCCCAATCACGGAGTAAGCCATGCACGGAATAAAGGAATAGAACTAAGCCAAGGAAAGTACATCCATTTCATGGACAGTGACGACCGGATGGGCCCGAAATGTTATCGGAACTCTATCGTCTCATCCTCCGATATCATGCAAATATGTCTACATGTGGTTACTTGATCGAGGACGAGAACGAAAATATCATTTACCAAATAAAAGAGGAACAAACCTACGTTCTGAATAATCAGGATGCCATATCTTCTTTGTTTCATGACTCTTACTACAGATGACAAAGGCAATTTATGGGATAAGTTATACGATAAAAAGATTATTAACAAACATCAATTAGCATTCAACGAAAACATATACTATAATGAAGACCGACTATTCATCTTCCAATACATGATACACTGCACATCAATAGCTTGCACCACCATTCCTTATTATCACTATATCATTAGAAATGCAAGTGCCATGCACACATTCGGAAAGTCATATCGTGCCCATATGTGTACATTTATGGATGCTTTTGATATCATGGCCACCCTCTCCGCCTCTTTTCCCGAGTCTGTCAGGAGAACCTTGTCTCAAGATTACATCCACAGTTCGATTTCATTCTTCAAAAAATATGCCACTCAAATGCCCATGCATGAAATACAAAACCGGATTCGCACTATCAAAAGAAACCAGTATACCTGTCTCTCCGTATGTGAGAAAATAAGGTACACATTATCTTTTGCCCACATACTGGTTCTTAAAAAATTCCATAGTCAGCCAATCCAGTGATAGCAGCGCAGCAAGAATTTCACCAGCCTGTAAACCATCCTATGAAATCCGGCCGTCCTGTTCAATTCCGGAATCAATTCCAACAAAGGAGAGTCTGCATATTTATATTTTTCATAATCCTTCAACACCCTTTCAGGGAAAAACGCCTTCAACACACGATACCTCTCCTCCCTCAGCAAATCAGTCTGCATAGTACTTAATCCAGACATATCGTAATCTGAAATAATTTTATCCAATCTGCGATAAGAAGTGTGCTGAAAAATCAACCTGTCCACAAAAAAAGACCAATCCGCAACCAGCACTAAAGACTCGTCAAACCCTCCCTTTTCAAACAGTGCCCTCCTGATGAAAGCCGCCTGATGAGGAGGATGATTTCTAAATAAATCCATCATAGACAAATCATTACAGGGAGGCACTTTTAAGCCTGCCGGTTCTACACACTCCACCGTTCCAATGGCGATATCCACATCAAGTTTCTGCGCCGCTACCCATTCCAAAACAGAAGAATCATGAAAACAGTCTCCCGAGTTCATAAACACCAAATATTCGCCATGAGCCTGCGCAATTCCTTTGTTCATCGCATGATAGATACCCTTGTCGGACTCGGACACCCAATAACTCAGTCGGGCAGCACATTGTTCAATCACCTCTTCGCTGCCATCCGTAGAGCCACCGTCAATAATAATGTATTCGTAATCTCCAAAAGACTGGTCAAACACACTCTTAATCGTCTTCTGCAGACCAACTTTATTATTATAATTTATCGTTATAATGGTAAATTTATTCATTCTTTATCCAATCAAAAAAACGAAGCACAGTGCCAACCGCCATTCCAGCCATGCCCAACACCAAGCGTACTCCCATCGATGGCTTATTGTGGGGATGGCACATATTGTATTCCGTCATACAGTTCAACATTCTTTTGAAATAAGCCAACTTTAAACTTGTATAATTTCCTTCCCAATACTCCCTACCATTGGTGCCTGATATTCCACGCCACACAAAGGACGTATTAAGAAAGGATAAAAAGACAAAATCTTTTGTTCATCAATGCTCGTAAAAAGAATATGCTCAAAGTTACATTCCTTGCTGTCATCTATCCTCTCCTTACGCGCCAAAAACGAATGTTGCAAGAAACCTTTATCGGTAATAAGCATTCTGCTGTCCGAATACCTCTCCCTCCTATCCATCTCACTCTGAATATCACAGTGAGGAAGGATATACCGATGAAAAACCTATCATGCTATTTACATTCAATAATTTTAATCGTCCTGTTATCTTCACCAAAAAGTCACATTGGTGCACAAACAAGGAATGCTCTAATGCATACTCCAGGATGAGCGCCTCCCCATATCCTTTTCCTTTCTTCCTGTCAAACTCCTCATTTCCCTGAAATGTAACAAATTCCAAACGCCCACAATCTACAAACTTCCGAAAATCCCCACTGATATCAGTCCCCGAATTCTCAACAAAAACAATCGGATAATCCGTCTGTAAAAGATAAAACTCCAGTGCATCCTCATACTGCCTCCTCCGTATATCCACATCCGTAAGAGAAGTATGAATCATCTTCCCCGGATTAATACAAGCAGTGAGCACAATGACATATTTATTTCCCATACCACTATTCTTCCACTTTTCGCAAAAAGTCCAACCAATCCTCTCTGAACAGCGAACTCTTGATATTAAGATGTTCGCAAAAACGATTTCCGAAAAAAGAACTGCCAGGAAGAACGGTAAAGTACAAATTAGACTTCTCGGTGGTATAGCGTTTTTACATTCCGTTCAGCAATATCAAAAACGATATGATACCCTCCATCGGACAATGTATAAGGAAGAATGACAAACTTAAGTTCATAAATACCGGGAGAAAGCGTCGTCAAATTCTGCGAATCATTATAATCCGTCCGTGCCAAAGGATACCCCCAAGAACTGTATAAATTAAAGCCAATTACCAACGAAGATATCTGCTTGGCCACCTTCACTTTCATGTACACTCTTATTTCAGAATCAGTATAAAACATACCGTCGTGATTTGAATCAATCGAAGCATACAACAGCTGAAGCACGTTGGGATCGCCATCCATACTTGTAAATTCCCGCTGCGTAACAATACCTCTTTGATAAGCATTTATCACCTCACCCATAATGCCTGAAAATGCAACGCTGCCATTCTCCAGCAAAACACCTTTGCGACACAACTGCTGCATACTTCCCATATTATGACTCACAAACAACACCGTTCTTCCCTCTCCTTTCGCCACATCCTGCATCTTGCCGACCGCTTTCCGTTGAAACTCCGCATCACCCACCGCCAAAACCTCATCCACCACCAAAATCTCCGGTTGATGAGCAGCCACAGCAAACCCCAGTCTCACTGTCATCCCCGAAGAGTAACGCTTGACCGGTGTATCAATATATTTCTCCACACCGGCAAAATCGACAATCTCATCCAGCTTGCGAGTGATTTCGTGTTTCGTCATGCCCATAATAGCACCATTCATATAAATATTCTCGCGTCCGGTCAAATCAGGATGAAAACCTGTTCCCACTTCCAGCAAAGAAGCGATACGCCCCTTCGCCCTGATACATCCCGTTGTGGGGGAAGTGACACGAGACAATATTTTCAACAAAGTAGACTTGCCCGCCCCATTCTTGCCAATGATACCCAACACCTCTCCTCGCTCTACCTTAAAATTAATATCTTTCAAAGCCCACACAAAATTTCCCATCGCTTTCTGAGAACGATCGTTCACCTCGCCGATACGCAGATAAGGGTCTTCCTTTCCACGTATCCGTGCCCACCAGCGATTCAGGTCACGGCTCAATGTGCCCGTACCGATAGAGCCCAAGGCGTATTGTTTACTCACATTATCAAATTCAATTGCTATATTACCCATACTACATATTGTCAAATTACATCCATAAAACTACGCTGCACTTTATTGAAAGTGATCATTCCCCACACTACAATCAGGACCGTGAAAAGGAAACTATATCCCAAATACCACCAGCTAAAAATTCCTTCACCCAAAAATCCGTATTTAAACGTTTCGATAATGGAAGTCAACGGATTAGCTATTATCAACCACATATATTTTTCATGACTTTGCTGCATCACCGACAGAGGATAAATGACCGGAGTGGCATACATCCACAACTGCACCCCGAAAGTAACCAAGAACCTCAAATCACGGTATTTGGTGGTAAGCGAAGAAATCAGCAGACCGAAACCAAGTCCCAACCCTGCCAGCATCAGCACCAATAAAGGGAACAGACAAGCGTACTCATTTATCGAATAACTATTTACATCCGTCGCACCACCATCAAGCACACAGTACAGATAAATAAAAAGAAACAGTATAAACTGGATACCCATTTTCACCAAACTGGACACCACAATAGACAACGGAACAATCAACCGCGGGAAATACACTTTTCCGAAAACATTCTGATTGGCATTGAACGTATCCGAACAACGATTCATACACTCGGCAAAATAATTCCAACACAGCAACCCCGCCATATAAAACAATGGCCGGGGAAGCCCGTCTGTAGAAATACCGGCAATGCCTCCAAACACAAACATAAACATCAGAACAGTAAACAACGGTTGCAATATAAACCACAACGGACCTAATATTGTTTGTTTATAAAAAGTCACAATATCACGCCGAATATACATCACCAATAAATCACGATACCGCCACAACTCTCCCAAGTCCAACTTGAAAAATCCTGTTTTCGGCACAATCACCAATGTCCATTTCTCCTCTTCCATCATCTTTCTATTATCTCTTTCCACTCTTTTATTATGTTATTTATACTAAACTCGCGAGCATACTCCATGGCAATCCTACCCCTTTCGGCCAAATCCGTACTTGTTGCCATACCAACCATCCGTTCAGCCAGTTCCGCTATATTTCCATTTTCAAAAAGTACTGCGGCACGGCTCTCACCCAACAGTTCCTCCACAATGGGCAGATTTGAAGCAATAACCGGTAGACCGTGTGCCATTGCCTCCATCAATACCAACGGCATCCCTTCCCACCTCGATGCCAAAACATAAACCCCGGCTTGAACATAATAAGAATTTACATTGTTGGTAAACGGTTCTATCCTTACCCTATCTTCCAGCCCATTTTTCGCTATCAAAGAACGATACAAAGAGTCTTCGGGCCCCTCGCCCACAATAACGAGATGCCATTGCATATTCCGCTTGGCAAACAAGGCAAACGCCTCTATCAACAAATCAAAACCTTTATGATTCTTAGAGAACCGCCCCACCGACAAAAAAGACTTATTATCAGGCCGGGCAGTTCTCTTCACTTCCATTGTCAGCGGATTGTATATCACTCTCGTTTCCAGTCCCAACTCCGTCTTATATCTCTGTTGATCCCTCCGGCTCAGGACAATAATCCGTTCAATATCAACCATCCGATTGCAGAAAAACGCCTTCAACCGGGGAAGGTACGGATGCTTCTTTTCAAAAAACGCTTCATAAGAATTGTGCATCCAGCCCACCGTTCTCGGTACATTCAACTTAGACCGGACAATAGCCAAATGAAGACAACAATAGGCATGCACCCCAATCGCCACATCATAGTTTCCACCATTTATTTTTCTCTATCAGTTCGTCCTGATAAGGCAATAAGAAGAAACTCCGTGCATACAGAGAACAAGTCCATTCATTCTTCGGAAGTAAATATTTACACACAAAACTACAGCACTTCTGTCGCAAACGCCGCCAGATACTGACCGGAGCATAGATGAGAGACACAAACCTGACAGAAGACCGATGGTAATCATACCGGCGGGTCTGCCTAATGTCATCCGTGGTCAATATCGTAACCTCATACTCCTCCGAAAGCCGTTTCGCCACTTCCGCCAGGACACGCTGCACTCCGCCAACGCCGAAAACCGTATCACAATAAAAAAGAATCTTCTTCATCACTCATCAGCTTCATTAAATGACAATTCCTCCGAACAAAAGAATCTCGGGATATCTCTCAGAATAAAGTTCCGTTATCCGGCAAGTATTCATTTTTAAACCTTGCCCTGTCAAAAAAGCCACACACCGTTCTTTTTAATTTATTCGGATTATACCCGCATCCTATCCCCAATATCCGCCGCTGATAAATGCGGAGATGGTTGTGATAGCAGAACAAGGGCAATAATATTTCCCCCATAAATCCAAAAACACGCTGCGCGTAGTGATAAGGAGACAAACGAAGGTGTTTCTCCACCTCGTACAATATGGAAAACAACCATTCGGCATAACAATGAAACAATTCCTTTTTCATGATGAACATATTCCGCTGGGGAATATAGTTTTTCTTATAAAACACGTCCAGCACACTGTTTCTGTAAGCAGGATACAGCTTCAAAAATAACCTGCTCCAATATCATATAATCAATGAAACCGGAGTTGAAAATATGCTCATCGACAACAGACCTGTCAAACACACGGGCAGTAGGCAATATCACATCATATTGAGTAAAGACATCAGCAAAATCAAGAGTAGAAGGAGTTTTTACAAAACATTCCCACGTAATACTATCCGATTCGATATGTTTGAAAATATATTTCTTCGGCGAGAGATCAAAATAACGCCGGTAATGACACAACCCTATATAATCGACATCTTTCAGATTCTTCCAAGCCCAATACAAACCGGTCAATTCACAATAAGTTTTATTCTTACCGCTTATATTGTCCCCCACATCATCTCCCTGACAGCCCAAATCAATAGTGGAAGCCGATTTACCTACCTGAACAGGCATATAAATATCGTCATCTCTTACAGGGCCTTCCTTATGGGTACAGACCAAGATTCTTACATTATGTTTTTCCATCATCATTTTTTATTATTGCCGTGTGTAGCACATATACAAAGATAGTCTTTTTTTTAGAAATTCGACTATTTAAGCATGATGTTTAAAAAATATTCCTACTTTTACACCGACATCCCTTACACAGAAAACAATGAAGACAGAACACTTTAGACAGCCCCTTTCGCTGATGCGTTTTCTGGCAGTAATATTAATTACCAATTCGCATATCGGGCCTTTATATCCTCCTCATCTGCAATTCCTATCTACCGGAGGGGCATTGGGCAACTCTTTATTCTTTTTTGCTCGGGATTTGCACTGTATCTGAGCAACCGTGACACCGTTTGCTCCGTGGGCAATTAGGCGGTTTACAAGAATCTACCCCAGTTTATGGATATTCATGACAGTGTGTTTCCTCGGAGGGATACAGTCTTTCCGTCTGCCGGACATTATTATTCCTACCTTTTGGTTTCTGCAAGCCATCTTTGTATTCTATGTTTTCTTCTTCTATTCCATCAAGTTTTTTGAAAGGCAGTTGTGGAAAGTCTGTGCCGCCTTTATCTTTCCGTTACTCGTCACCTATTTCTATGTGCCCCATCATGAATGGATTATCGAAAACACCGAACACAACCACTTTTTACATTGGTATTTTTATTACATCATTATGCTGTTTGGAGCCATCGCCGCCCAACGGCGGACAAATACAGAAAGCCCTTCTTCCATCGCCCGACCGCTGTCGGCTGTCCTATTGATTGTCACCGTCTACTACAGCTTAAAAAATATATATACTTCACTCAGCCAGTCCCATCTATGATGTACAACTCTGCATTCCCATACTGCTGACACTCTTTAGCATTTATATGTTCCGACTTTTTGAAAGACTCTCCAATATTGGAACAAAAAAAACGGCAGCGATTGTAAACTATATTGCAAGTCTTACATTAGATATTTACATCGTACAATTCGTGATTATGGGCTACTTCACCCGATATACTTTTCCCTTTGGATACTTCGGTTCTATTGCTGCAATCTTATTGGCCGCCGGCATACTGAATTACATTTCGAAATACGCAACCTCCTTCTTAAGAAACAGCCTGTCAAAACTTATCATATAGACTCCTTGATCGACAGTCATATATGGATGCAATTCTTTTCTTAAAAAGTTCAATTCTGTCAATCACATATCTTTTTATCGGAATCCCCAACAATAATACACCTACAACTGCAAAGAACACCAAATAAGGGAAAACGACAGAACAAATAAAGAGAGATAACCATCTAAAAAATAAACAAAACGACCAAAATAAAAAGATGAAATATAAATATCCAGTCCATAAAAGGACACATCTGCCTTAAGTGCGGCCATATTACACCGATAAAACATTCGGAGTGCAGCATTACAAAAAACATTATAAGTAAAGAGACATACTTTCAGAAACATCTACTTATCTTAGAAAAGAAGGAAGAGTTTCAAAAAAAGAATAAGGTCTTTAAGCAAAACAACAAGGTCTTTGAATAAAAACATCAAAGTCTTTTTCTTCTAAAAAGGCCTTAGTCTTTTGAGGATTTTATGTGAAAGCAGCTCTCTATTTTTCCCTTCACACCGAAATACCGATTAATAAAGGGTTTCAATAGCCGCAATGTGTGAAAGCTATTGTAAACTAAACTTATAGAATAGCAGAAAATGACAAGAAACAAAGATACTTTTTAATACAGAAGCAAAAAAACAGAAAAGCGTATCCTGCTTATTTTAAATAATTTCTTTTTTTAACTTTATACTTTCCAGTCATTTCCGTTGCGTTTTTATTTGGGATTCTATCAGGAAAAGCTTATTTTTGTGGGAAATAATATGAAGGATGAAAATAGTGTATGTCTATGACGCCATCGCGCGAATCGGAGGCGTAGAAAAAGATTTTAGCAGACAAAATGAATTATTTTGCCGACGTATGCGCGTACGACATTTATCTCATCACTGCAGCACAGGGAAATCACCCCTTCTCTTTTTCCTATATCCGCACGAGTCAAACATATCGACCTCAATGCCCGCTTTCACCTGCAATATCAGTATAAAGCTCCATTGCGATGGTGGATGAAGTGGCGGCTGGATTGCGACTTCGAAAGGAAAATAAAGAAACAAATAGCACAAATAGACCCGGACATCATCATTGCTACCACTTACTATAAAGCAGATGTGGTGTGTCGGCTGGAATGCCGCGCCAAAAAGATAATCGAATCGCATTGCGTCAAGTCGCATACCGGCATCAATGATGGAATCAAACGTAGCAAACCCATTCAGCTTTTATACGATTATTTACTTAAGAAGAGCTTCCTCACCATCGAAGAAAAGAGCGATGCCATCGTATCGCTCACCGAAGGAGACAGTAAGGAATGGAATGCAGACTGTAAACGAAAATTTGTCATACCCAATTCCATACCCGAGATTCCACCCGCCACCAGTCCCCGCACGGCACAGCGCGCCATAAGTGCCGGCCGGCTCACCAAAGAAAAAGCATTCCACCGGATGATTGCCGCATGGATGAAGGTGTACCGCATACATCCCGAATGGCAACTGGATATTTACGGAGAGGGTGAAGAAAAGAAAGTTTTATTACATACAATTAAAGCGTTAGGACTGGAAGGAGTAGTGAGAATCCACCCTTTTCAGTACCGACCTTGAGCAAGAATTCCTCGACAGCTCCATGTTTCTGCTATCTTCATTATATGAAGGTTTCGGACTGGTACTCATCGAAGCGATGGCCTGCGGACTCCCCTGTATCGCGTTCGATTGTCCATATGGCCCGGGCGAGATAATACATCACAACAAGGATGGGGTGTTACTACCCGATTTTGACAAATTGTCGACAGATGCCCATGAGTTATGGACAATGGCATGGTCTGTCAACAAACTGATTTCGAACCCATCTTTGAGAGAAAAGTTAGGCAACGCGGCAAGAGAAAATGCCAAACGTTTTCTGCCCGACAAGGTGATGACAAAATGGATTGATTTATTTAACCAACTCGCAGCACGATGAAAATAGTATATATACACGAAAGCATCGCCCATAAAGGCGGACTGGAACGGATATTTGTCGACAAGATGAATTATTTGGCAGACCGGTTACAGTATGAAGTATATCTACTCAGCCTCACAGGGAAATACACCTGTCAGTTTCCCCTTGTCCCCCCGGTCAGGCATTTCGATTTGGGAGTCCGATTTCATTCGCAATACCAATACCGATATCCCAAACGTCTGTGGGAAGCAAAAAAATTGGATAATCTGCTCAAAGAACGCGCCCAAATGATGATAGACAATATTCATCCTGATTTTATCATCTGCACCACGGCCTGGAAGCCTGAAGTAATCGGCCTGTTGAAAGGAAAGGCAAAGAAAATAATGGAATCGCATTGTGCTAGAGAATATATGGCAATATCGGACAATTTCAGTCGGGGCTGCGTCCGCGTTTGTTTGACCGGTATGCCGCACGCACCAAGTTCTGTGCTGTGCGGAAAATATTGTGACGTGTTGGTAACGCTGACCGTAAGCGATGCACGGTCGTGGGCAAAAGGATGCAAGCAGCCGATACGTATCATCCCCAATTTCACATCGTTCGTTTCTTTGGAAGACTGTCCCAACTATAATGTGCCCGTGCCATAGCCGTGGGGCGGCTCACTATCAAAAAGGATTTGACCAACTGATTAAAGCCTGGGCGGGAGGTCTATAAGATATATCCCGCCTGGAAGCTGGACATCTTTGGCGAAGGAATACTGAAGGACGAGCTGAAAGCACAAATAAAAGCTTATGGACTGGAAAACACGGTGACTATCCGCCCCTTTACGGACAACATAGCGGAAGAATATCTCAAGAGTTCCTTCTTCGTGCTCAGTTCCAATTATGAAGGTTTCGGGCTGGTGCTCATCGAAGCAATGGCGTGCGGATTACCCAGTGTGGCATACAACTGTCCGCATGGACCCGCTGATATCATCTATAACGAAAAAGACGGTATGTTGGTGGAGAAAAATGATTTAAAATGTTTTACCCGGAGTTTGATAAAAATGATCCAATGTAATGAAAACAGAGAGTGGATGGGGCAAAATGCCAAAATCGACATGAAGCGTTATTCGCCGGAGAACAATCATGGCAAAATGGAATAACCTATTCAAAAAAATGACATGAAAATTATATATGTATATGACACAATAGCCGTTGTGGGCGGGATAGAACGAATATTTGTCGACAAGATGAATTATCTGGCAGACCACTTACACCACGAGGTATATCTGATTACTTCGTCACAGGGAGAACATCCAATCAGTTTCCCTCTATCACCCAATGTGCAGCATATCGACCTTGATATACGTTATCATGTGTGCTACGGCTATCCGCTGCCCCAACGCATATGGATGAAGTTCAGGCTGCAACAACTAAGCAAAAAGCGTCTAAAAGATACAATAAAAAAAATAGATCCAGATATTATCATTTGTACTACAACCTACATGGTGACTGAGATATGCCGGCTGAAATGTCGCGCCAAAAAGGTCATCGAGTCACATGGGGCGAGAGACTTTATCCACCTTACAGATGATTTCAAGATGGGGTTCTTTAAAGACTTGAGAAATGAATGGAACACACGCAGACGTTTCCGACAGATAGAAAAATGCAGCGATGCTGTGGTGGTAACGCTTACGCAAGCGGATGCTAAAGCATGGAGCAAAGCACCGCATGTGCGCGTTATTCCCAATTTCACAAAATTCATCGTTCCCCAAAGCAGTTCATGCGAGGTACACCGCGTAATAGCGATCGGACGACTCACCTATCAGAAAGGATTTGACAGACTGATTGATGCGTGGACTATCGTCAACAGGCGGCATCCCGACTGGAAATTGGATATCTTCGGCGAAGGTATCCGCCGGGGAGGCATTGAGCAAACAAATCCGTAACAACGGTTTGGAAAAGTCGGTTACCATTCATCCTTTTACGAAGAATATAGCACAAGAATACCTCAACAGTTCCATCTTCGCCCTAAGTTCCAATTATGAAGGTTTCGTGTTGGTGCTGCTGGAAGCAATGGGCTGCGGACTGCCGTGTGTCGCCTTTGACTGCCCTAACGGACCGGCAGAAACAATCCGAAACGGAGAGGATGGTTTCTTGGTGGAAAATGGTAATATAAAGGAATTTGCCGAAGCTCTGTGCCACTTCATAGAGCATGAAGAGGAACGCAAATCATTTGGCCACCGAGCACGAAAAAACATTGAACGCTACGCACCGGAAGTTATCATGCCGATGTGGGAAAAACTTTTCAACGAACTGAAGGAGAAATGAAAATTGTATATCTATATACGTCCTTGACCACCGTAGGTGGTGCTGACAGAATCGTCATTCAAAAGGCAAATTATCTGGCTGACGTAATGGGGCATGAAGTGTATGTAATCACTGATTCGCAGACAGGAAGGGCAGTCATCTTTCCGCTGTCGCCCAAGGTTAAGCATATTGATCTGGACATCAACTTCGACAGACAATACCGTCACGGCTTGCTGCTCAGAAGTCTTTACTATTTCATGCTCATGTTTGTTTACAGAAAGAAACTCGGCAGATTACTGGAACACATCAAAGCAGACATTGTTATCAGTACATTGGGACGTGATATTGACTTCCTGACTCAACTGAATGACGGAAGTAGAAAAGTGGGAGAAGCCCATACCACCCGAATGAACTTACGCAAAACACAAGACTTGCTGGAAGGCGGATTCGTACATCGTATGATAGGAAAACGACTTAAAAAAAAGATAGATACTGCTGTAAAACAACTAGACGCTTTCGTCGTACTCAATGAACACGAGAAAGAAGAATGGGCAACCGTCAGACCCGCCGTTATCATTCCTAATTCATTGCCATTCTATCCCGCCGTTCCAAGCACATTGTCAGCCTCCAGAGCCATTTGTGTGGGCAGATTGGAATGGGAAAAAGGAATAGACAGGCTGATTGATATCTGGTTGTCGGTGCATAATACACACCCCGATTGGGTATTGGACATTTACGGACAAGGAATGCTTCAAGACGAACTGCAGCAAAAAATTCTAGCTGCAAATGCAGGAACTTATATACACCTCAAAGGAAGCAGTCCCGATATTATGTATGAATATCTCAACTGTTCCCTATTGGTATTGACATCCAGATACGAAGGATTCCCAATGGCACTGCTCGAAGCTATGGCCTGCGGGTGCCCTGCGTAACATACGATTGCCCTTTCGGACCACGGAGTATGATTACGAATATGAGAAACGGTATTCTTGTCGAAGAAGGAGATAAAAAGGAAATGGTGGATAAAATAAATTATCTGATTGAGAATGAAAAGAACAGAAAAAAAATAGGAACCAATGCGCGAAAATATGTATTACAGTATTCGCAAAAGAATATCATGGATAAATGGAATATCCTTTTTAACAATTGCCTAACCCTCACATCATGAGAATTATTTTTTTATTATATCACGGTTTCTCCGAGAGCAGCGGCATCAAAAAGATTCTATGCCAGATAAAGGCATTGCGCGAGCTGGGACATAGAGTGAACGTCTGCACATATGACATGAATAAAAACCGACACCGGGTGCGCATGATGGATGAAGAGATTATAGAAGATTATGGCACGGGAAAATGGGCAGCCGTCAGGAAAAGGATTTCATACGATGGCATCTACCGCTATGCCGTTGCTCAGGAGGTCAACATGATTTATGTGCGTTCGTTTCACAATGCCAATCCGTTTACGGTCCGCCTGTTCTACCGGTTGCAGAAAGCCGGAATAAAGATTGCAATGGAAATCCCCACCTATCCATACGATTCAGAGTATAAAGGCTTTCCGTTCTTCACCCGATGCGGATTACAAATAGACAGACTCTTCCGCAAGACGTTAGCAAAGCGAGTCAACGGTATTGTCACATTTTCAGACGAAAAAACGATATTCGGCCAACGCACTGTCAGGATATCCAACGGGGTGGATTTCGATACTGTTCCACTCCGAAAGACAATAAACAATAATTCGTCCCCTACTCTCCATTTAATAGGAGTTGCGGAAGTCCACTACTGGCACGGCTACGACCGACTGATACACGGACTAGGAGAGTATTACCGACAATATCACGACAAAGAAATTTATTTCCATATTGTAGGCGGAGTATGGAAATCAGAAATGTATCATTCGCAACATGCTCCGGGTTTTCATGAACTCATTACCCACTATCACATCGAGAAACAAGTCATTTTTCACGGACAGAAAATGGGAAAAGAGTTGGATGAACTATTCGACCTGGCAGACTTTGCCATCGGTAGTCTGGCACGCCACCGCAGCCACATCGATAAAATAAAGACACTCAAAAACAGGGAGTATGCAGCTCGCGGCATACCGTTCATCTATTCGGAAACGGATGAAGATTTTGACCGTATGCCTTACATTCTCAAAGCACCTGCCGATGAAAGTGCCATCGATATCACAAAAGATTATCCGGTTCTGCTCAACTTCGATATTCCACCGAAACAAATAAGAAACTCCATCTACCATCTATCTTGGAAAAATCAAATGGAAAAGGTGATAAAAAGAGTTATAAAAATTTTAATATCAAAGATAAAAAACTTACATTTGTCAAACAACATACAAGAAGGGGCAGTATGGATAGAAAACCGGTTATCGTTTATTGTACGCCGTCTCTTTATATTCCCGGAGGAATAGAAAGAGTCTTAACAACAAAGGCTAATTATCTGGCAGATGTGGCGGGATATACAGTCTACATCATTTTGACAGATGGTCAAGATAAATCACCTTATTATCCGTTGTCTTCTCAAATACGGCTCATCCAACTGGGCATTGAGTTTGAAGAGCTATGGGATTTGCCTTTGTACAAAAAAATAATAGTATACCTCCAAAAACAACGCATATATAAATGTAAACTGAGAAATGTCTTGTTCAGCATTAAGCCCGATATTACCGTCTCTTTGATGCGAAGGGAAATAAATTTCATCACTTCCATAAAGGATGGCAGCAAGAAAGTGGGCGAACTGCATATCAATAAAAAGAATTATCGCAACTTTAAAACAGAGACCAACAACTTCTTCAAAAAAATGCTCTCTACTTTTTGGAGTAAACAATTAATTCATAAATTACAAAAGCTCGATCAATTCATTGTTCTTACTCAAGAAGATAAAGAAGATTGGAAAGAAGTAAAAAAAATCAGTGTCATTCCTAATCCTTTACCATTTTACCCGGAAACCTTTTCACAATGTACACAGAAAAATATCATTGCAGTTGGTCGGTTCTCGCATGAAAAAGGATTTGACTTATTAGCACAAGCTTGGAAAATCGTCTGCCGGAAACATAACGACTGGCATTTGCAATTATACGGAGGAGGAGATAAAACGTCCTTATACAAATTAATATTACAATTAAATATTACCGACAGTTTTCAAATAAACGAAGCGACTACCGATATTTTGAAAAAATATACTGAGAGTTCTATTTGTATACTAAGTTCACGTTTTGAAGGCTTCGGAATGAGTATCGCAGAAGCAATGTCCTGCGGAATTCCTGTAGTTTCTTTTAACTGTCCGTGTGGACCTCGCTATATTATTCGAGATGGAGAAGATGGTATCTTAGTAGAAAACGGGAATGTGGAGCAATTGGCGGATAAAATATGCTATTTAATTGAAAATGAACACAGAAGAAAAGAAATGGGACGCAAAGCGCATATCAATATAAAAAGATTTGAAACAGAGCAGATTATGTCTCAATGGATAAAAAGCTGTTTGAAGAATTATTAAGAATATAGAGAGTCATGAAATGGTATACCGATTATTTATCCGCATATGAAAAGCCATACAGTGAGTTGCCTCCCCCACTCACCAACAGAGTCAAAAAAAGAATCAGAGAGTTGAAACATCCCAATCCTTTGGTTTCAGTGGTGGCTGTCGCTCATAATGAAGGAAACAGAATTATCTCTTGCCTATGGTCGATATGCGAAAACAACTGTCACTTTCCCATAGAAATCATAGTCGTCAACAACCATTCTACAGATAATACGGAAAGTATATTGAAAAAACTAGGTGTGACTTATTATAATGAAGAACAGAAAGGACCCGGATTTGCCCGACAATGCGGACTGAATCATGCCAAAGGAAAATATTGTGTTTGCATTGATTCGGACACGATGTATCCTCCTCTCTATATCACAACAATGACAAAAGCATTGCAACAAAAAGGAGTCATGGCAGCGTATGCCCTTTGGAGTTTCCTTCCCGACAAACATTATTCACAAACAGGACTTTTTTTCTATGAAAAACTGCGTGATGTTTATTTCAACATACAGCATCTACGAAGACCTGAACTCAATGTACGAGGAATGGTCTTTGCTTTTCAAACAGACACAGCACACAAAGTAGGTTTCAGAACCGACATCATTCGTGGCGAGGATGGTTCGCTGGCATTGGGACTGAAAAAATACGGAAAAATAAAATTTGTCAGAAGCCGTAAAAAGCACGTGCTATCACAGGCTATGGCACTATCTCAGCCGATGGTTCACTTTTCAACAGCTTTTTGGAAGAGGACGGTCAAAGGAATTAACAATTTCACCTCTTTGTTTCATTACAAAGAAAAATATGAAGACGAGGATTCAAATTTGATAAAATAATCAATACATGAAAATAGCAATAGAAGCTCAAAGAATATTTAGGAAAGAAAAGCACGGCATGGACTATGTAGCCCTTGAAACCATAAGAGAAATACAGAAAATCGACCGCCAAAATGAATATTTCATCTTGGTGAGTCCGGGAGAAGACAGGTGTCTGCAGGAGTCGGACAATATGCATATCGTACAGATAGATTACCCATCTTACCCTTTGTGGGAGCAAATCGGACTGCCGTCAACCCTGAAAAAGATACAGCCTGACTTGTTGCATTGCACCGGCAATACAGCTCCCTTTGTGGTGTCATACCCCACTGATACTAACCCTGCATGATATTATTTTTCTTGAGCCGAAGCAAGGTAAGAACCAATCTGTATATCAGAAATTAGGACGATGTTACAGAAGGTTCGTAGTTCCCCGAATCTTGAATAAATGTAGAAAGATCATTACCGTATCTAATTTTGAGAGGGAGCATATCTGCAAATTCCTACATTGGGAACCGAAAAAAAGATAACCACTGTGTATAATGGCTATTCTTCGCATTTCAGGCCCATCACGGAATATCAAGCCGTGACACAAAAAATACATCGGAACGGAACATTATTTTTTCTTTCTCGGCAATACCGACCCCAAAAAAAGCATACAGCAAGAATACTACAAGCCTATCGGCACTATCTGAACACTTCGTCTCAACCCCTACCGCTTCTCATTGCTGATTTAAAAGAAGAAGTTATCAATAATTACTTACGTACATACGGTCTGACGGATATCAAATCCATGCTTTATTACCGGGTTATATCCCTAACAAGGATTTGCCTGCCTTGTATAGCGGGGCTACTGCATTCATTTATACTTCGTTACGCGAAAGTTTCGGTATCCCTATCTTGGAAGCTATGGCATGTGGTACACCTGTTATCACCTCACAAACCTCTGCTATGCCCGAAATTGCCGGAAAGGATGCTATCTTGGTAAAATCCTTACAATCCAGAAGAAATAGCTCAGGCTATGGTACGGCTGGAAGAAGACCCCGAATACCGTCATTCACTGTCACAATATGGTTTAAGAAGGGTACAGCGGTTTTCTTGGAAAAAAACTGCGCTTAAAACATTAGAATTATATAATGAAATAATACAACAATGAATACACTTGAAATCATATTCTTTATTCTTCTGTCCATCGTTTTCTATACTTATATAGGATACGGAATCATACTTTGGATATTAGTCAGAATAAAACGGATTTTTATAAAAGAAAAGAGTTATCATACGATGGAAGAACTTCCCGAAGTAACTCTCTTCATCACAGCCTACAATGAAGAACAGGTGGTAGAGAAGAAAATGCAAAATTGCCTCGAACTGGATTATCCCAAAGAGAAGTTCCAAATAGTATGGGTGACGGACGGAAGTTGTGATGCCACCAATAAAAAACTGAAAGCATATCCCGATGCAACTGTGTACTATTCTGCCGAACGGAAAGGAAAGACTGCAGCCATGAACCGCGGAATAAAATTTGTCACTACTCCGATTGTGATTTTTACGGATGCCAATACTTCTATTAACTCCCAATCGATCCGCGAAATGGTACGTTACTTCAATAACCCGAAGGTGGGATGTGTGGCGGGAGAAAAGCGCATCAATATGCACACCAAGGATGAAGCAGCAGTGGGAGGTGAAGGAATGTACTGGAAATATGAATCTTTTCTGAAAAAATTAGACTCACAACTCCATTCTGCCGTAGGCGCAGCAGGAGAATTATTCGCCATTCGCACTTCCTTATACGAACAAATGCCCAATGATACGCTATTGGATGACTTTATCCTTTCCTTAAAAATCGCCATGAAAAAATATATTATTGCATATTGTAACAAAGCATACGCCATGGAAAACGGTTCGGCAAACATGAAAGAGGAAGAAAAAAGAAAAGTACGCATTGCAGCAGGAGGAATTCAAGCCATTTATCGGTTACGAAAGCTACTCAATCCATTCCGTTATGGAATACTCAGCTTTCAATATGTATCTCATCGCGTACTAAGATGGTCCATCACACCAATTGCCTTGTTTTTGCTCGTACCTCTGAATGTATTATTAATCATTTACAATGAGCATTCCCGCTTCTATATCATACTCTTGGTGCTGCAATTATTATTTTATGCAGGAGGGAGCTATGGATATTATTTATCCACAAAATCAGTAAAAAACAAATTGCTCTATATTCCTTATTACTTTCTGTTCATGAATATAAATGTCATTAAAGGCTTTTTCTATTTCATAAGAAAAAACAAAAATGACGGTACTTTGGGAAAAGGTACGCAGAGCCGTATGATTACCCCAAATATGAATGTATCATTTCGCGAAGTTTGGCTGCCATAACAGGCTTTGCCATATAGTTATTACATCCGGCAAGATATGCCTTTTCACGGTCACTGTCGTATGCATTAGCAGTAAGAGCTATAATAACAATCTCTTCATTGAATGTACGAATCACTTTAGTAGCTTCCAAACCATCCATTACGGGCATCTTTATATCCATAAGTATCAGGTCCGGATGCTCTGCACGACATATTTCAACAGCCTCTGCACCGTTAAAAGCACGGAGTATTTCATAATCCCTCCGCAAGATAATAGACAGTAAAAGGAAATTACTTTCCGTATCTTCTGCAACTAATATTTTTTTCATCTCACTATTTTGCTTGTTTCTCCATGCAAAATTACGATATAAAATGATATAAGCAATATTTTTTTTGTATATTTGCTGAGATTAATAAAAACATTACGACTTAATATTAAGTTGAGTACCGTAAGATTGATATGAAGGCTTCTAACAAAATATTACACGAAAAACAGTATGCCGAAAGAATCCTAGAGATTACCGGCGATACAATGTTCTTTGTATACAAAGACGGGACCTGTCTTGACTTTAAGCCTAACCGACCGGACTTCTATATCAAAGAGGAAGAAGTGGTAGGCAAAAATATTTTTTTCATATTTCCCTCTGAGACAGCTCGGAAAATGCACAAGGAATTTAAAAAAGTCATTGATGGAAAGGTGTTGTCCTCGGCAGAAAACTATAAGCTCATTCTGGGAGAAGAAGTGAAATATTATAAATGCATTATTTCGAAATTTAATGAAGACCATCTGATATTTCAATATCGAGACATTACGGGGCGCAGTGTAGTAAGGCTGAAACTGGAAAAGAAAATAAATGACTTACGTGAAGTAGAAAAAGCAGCCCATATCGGCCTGTGGACTTTTAACTCACTCACCCGAATTTTCACTTACTCAGGCTATACCCAGGTGTTTTGTGATAATGAAGAAGAAAAAAAAACAATTACTTTTTGATGAATATATCACCTATATCCATCCCGAAGATAAGACAAGAGTTGAAAATTGGATAGAGAATTATTTGCATGGAAAAGAAAGTCAAGATACCATTTCATATAAATTGCTGATAAATGGCAAGATTGTAGACATGCGACTGAAAATCTATAATCGGGAAGTATATACCAACCGTATTTTGCTGGAAGGATATATACAGAATACATCGGAAATAGTATGGAAAGCTGAGCGTTCCAATCAACTAAAATCAGCGTTTCTTGCCAATATGAGTCATGAAATACGTACCCCGCTGAATGCCATTTTAGGATTTTCACGTATTATTGCCGAGACAGACAACTCCGAAGAAAGATTACAATATTATGATATTGTAGAGAAGAACAATATGCGCTTGCAAGAGCTGATTAACGAAATTCTGGACTTATCAAAGATAGAATCCGGAATGATGGAGTTCAACTATGCACCTGTCAATCTCTATAAATTATGCGATGATGTTAAAAACACTTATCGCTTCCGTTGTCAAAGCGGAGTAGATTTGATTTTCGAACAGTCAGACCGTTCTCTTTACATATCTACCGATAGAAACCGGCTCTTCCAGATATTCTCCAACTTAATAGGCAATGCCACTAAATTTACTCAAAAAGGACATATCAGTTTTGGATATAAAAAGGTGGACAACCAGATTATTTTTCATGTGACCGACACCGGCACCGGTATTCCGGCCGAAAAGCTTCCCAAGATATTCGACCGCTTTATGATGGCCAATGACAATGTTGCCGGTACAGGACTGGGACTTTCCATCAGCAAAATAATTGCCGAGAAACTAGGAGGAAAAATTTGGGTAAACTCCAAACCGGGGAAAGGGACGACATTTACATTCACCATCCCCTATATATCTGTCAACGGCGAAGTAAAAAGAGAAAGTCATACTTTCACACGCTACACAAACAACAAAGAATCTACACATAAAGAGATTGTCATACTAGTAGCTGAAGACAACCAAAGTAATTATGACTTAATAGAAGCCATGATTGGTAAGACCTATAAGCTGGTACATGCCCTTGACGGTATGGAGGCCATCCAATTGTATGAAAAATATAGCCCCAACCTTATTCTCATGGACATAAAAATGCCTAACCTCGACGGTCTGGACGCCACACGCATCATCAGAGAAGTATCCCCCAAGATACCTGTTATTGCTGTTAGCGCCTACGCTTACGAAAAAGATAAAGCAGCCGCAATAGAAAGTGGATGCAATGAGTTTTTGACCAAACCCATATCTCCTGATTTATTAAAAGATACAATTAATAAATATTTAAAAAACACATAAATTATGGGAAGACTAGCCGTATACAAATTTGCATACCTTTTATCCATCATATTCACTCTTCTGATATTAGGATTATCCGTTTTCGCTTATTTTGCAGGAAGAATAGACCCAGAAAGCAATATGTTTGCAGCCTATATTGCATTTGGAAAGCCTATCTTAGTCATTATCAATATCTTGTTATTTTTTTATTGGCTTGTCAGATTCAGGTATTGGGTATGGATTCCGCTACTTGGTTTATTGATAAATTACGGATATATTACTTCCATGTATCAAGTTTACAATTCGACCAAATATGCCAATGATACCCAACTGAAAATCGTGACTTATAATGTACATTCATTCGGAGGAGAAATCACCGGTTTCTCGGCTAAAGAATTTGCTGACATCCTGAACAAAGAAGGAGTAGACGTACTATGCTTTCAAGAGTACAGGGGCAACGGAGATTTCACCACCAAAGACTTATATAATACTTATTCCAAAAACTTTCCTTACTCATATCTCCCGGAAGGACGCGCGCAAGCTATTTATAGCCGCTACCCCATCAAACAGTCTCAGATTATTGAGTTTCCGAACACTAACAACGGAGCTATTTGGACAGATATAGATGTTAAAGGAATGACTATCAGGGTAATCAACGTGCATATGCAGACCACTAACCTTGACCGAATGCGTTCGAAAGCCGCACAAGCCAGAGAAGTAGGAGATGAAGAAAAAAGAAAATCAAATTTATACACAGTTCACAGAATAATATGGAAGCCAATATCATTCAACGCGCAAAACAAGCCAAAGATATCGCTTCATTGGTAAATGCCACCGAGACTCCAGTTATCTTATGCGGTGATTTCAATGATACTCCGGGGAACATTTACTTACGAAACACTGAAAGGGAATCTGCAAGATGGTTTTCTTTCTGCCGGAGAAGGATATGGAGCTACTTATCGCGGGCTGCACAATCTGCTCAGAATCGATTACCTGTTCCACTCCCCTTCTTTATTGGCCCTCAAATATGGTACTATGTCATACGATATGAGTGACCATAACCCCGTTTATTTGGAAGTAGGACTCTAGTAAAAAACAACCTTCTTATAACTCATAATGCACCCCTCTATTTTAACCCTATATTGTGATAAATCAAAGCTAAAATAAAGGGATGCTCTTTTTTAAAGTTTTTTATCTATAAGATACTCGGCTTCTATCTTACGACCACTGTCATGCCTTCAACGGAACCGAAAAATAAAAGGTAGAACCTTTCCCCTCCTCCGATTCAAACCAAAGACGCCCTCCATTCTTAACGGCAAAATCAAAGGCACAACAACAGTCCCAAACCGGAACCCTCCTCATTATTCGTGCCATATTTACTAAAGTGAGTCTCCGTATTCAACAACTTCCGCTGGTCCTCTTCACTCATCCCCTTTCCGCTATCCCTGACACTGACCACCACACTGTCGTCTACTATCCGGGCACCGACCACGATTTCAGAATCATTATAACTAAACTTAATCGCATTGCTCAATAAATTACGCATAATGGTCTTCATCATATCGATATCAGCATGAACCTCTATCTTATCATCTCCCCAGATAACGCAATTTGATATTCTTTATGCCTGCCACCAGATTAAAAATCTCAATGACTGACGCAATATTCTCAACAATATTGAAATCCTGATACACCACATTCAATTTACCAATCTGACTTTTTGTCCACTTCAAAAGGTTATCCAACAAAGCAAACACATCCTCGGTACTTTTTTGGTTGGCCATGCTCAACATCTGATACATTTCTTCTCCAATCTGAGAAGGAGGCAAACTCAGTATCAACATATTGAGTACCATTTTAATGGAACCATAGGAGAACGCAGATCATGAGCAATCACAGAATAAAGCTTGTCTCGCCCCATGATTGTTTTGCGCAATTCTTCCGTTTGACGCAGAATAATTCTTTTTTGCCGCCACCAGCGAAATCTGGTGAGTAACACGAATCACCAATTCTTCCTTATTGAAAGGCTTTGAAATAAAATCGTTCGCTCCCACCTTGAACCCTTTCACGATATCGGAAGTCGTGTTCAAAGCAGTCAGAAAAATAATAGGTATATTCTGAGTCACAGGATTCGCTTTCAGTTTCTCTGACACCTCAAAGCCATTCATTTCCGGCATCATAACATCTAACAGAATCAGATCCGGCTGCTTTTCGGCTGCCTGCACCAACGCGTCCTTACCATTATTTGCAGTAACGACCTTAAACTTCTCGTTTGTAAGCAATACCTTTAATAGCAACACATTAGAAACCACATCATCCACTACCAAGATGGTGTATTCCGAATGATCTATCACTACATTAACATCTGCTGTCATATTCGCCACTATTTAGAGAGAATTTGTTTAAAATAATTAATTACTTCTATCAACCCTTCCTCCAACCGTACAGTTGGTTTCCAGTCCAATTTTTCCTTTGCCAACGTAATATCAGGCCGACGCTGACGCGGATCGTCATAAGGAAGAGGTTGATAAACTATTTTTGACTTTGAGGCCGTCAGTTTCAACACCAATTGTGCCAGTTCCAACATAGAAAACTCACGCGGATTTCCAATATTCACCGGTCCCGTAAAGTCATCCCCCGTGGCCATCATACGCACCATTGCCTCAATCAAATCATCCACATATTGAAAGCTGCGGGTCTGCTTTCCGTCACCATAAATCGTGATATCTTTATTCTGCAAGGCTTGCACTACGAAGTTAGAAATAACACGCCCATCATCGGGCAACATATGGGGACCATATGTATTGAATATTCGCACTATTTTTATCTTCACCCGGTGCTGGCGATAATAATCCATACACAATGTTTCGGCACACCTTTTCCCTTCATCATAACAAGAACGGTAACCGATAGGATTCACATTACCCCAGTCAGACTCCTGCTGCGGATGAGAAATCGGATCACCATACACTTCGCTTGTCGATGCCTGAAGCATACGTGCATTGTTTTTCTTTGCCAGTCCTAACATATTAAAAGTTCCGAAAACAGCAGTCTTTGCTGTTTTTATCGCATCATATTGATAATGAATGGGGGAAGCAGGGCATGCTAAATTATATATCTCATCCACATCCGCACAATACGGATTCACCACATCATGTTCCACCAACTCAAAACACGGATGTCCTATCAGATGCTTTATATTATCTTTGCTTCCGGTAAAAAAGTTATCAAGACAGATAACCCGGTTACCCTCGTTTATCAGACGCGTACAAAGATGCGAACCTATAAAGCCCGCACCGCCACTTACCAGGGCTTTCTTCATCCTTCTATCATTTATATTATATTTTCTTTCGTAAAGCAAAAATAAGCGATTAGTTCCATTCCTGCAAACTTTAAATACAATATTATTACTTATATTTGCAGGCATGATAGTTAATCCGACCAATAAATGAAAAAATATCCAACCATTATGAGCATAGCCGGCTCCGATTGCAGCGGAGGCGCCGGCATCCAGGCCGATCTGAAAACCATCTCGGCATTGGGCGCTTATGCAGCCACCGCCATCACCGCTATCACAGTTCAAAATACCACCGGCGTACGTGCCATCCACCCTGTACCCCCTGTTTTTGTACGCGGACAGATAGAAGCCGTCATGGACGACATACGTCCCGATGCCATAAAAATAGGAATGATAAATGACATTGAGATTGTAAAGGTTATCTCTGCCTGCCTGCACAAGTACCGACCCGCGTATGTGATTTTCGATCCCGTCATGGTATCTACCAGTGGGCACAAGCTGATAGAAGATGACGCCATTGCAGCCCTTACCGACGACTTAATGCCCCTCACCTCCCTCATCACACCCAATCTGAGGGAAGCAGAAGTGTTGACAGACCATCCTATTAATAATGTAGAAGAGATGAAATCGGCTGCCCTCGAGCTATTGAAATTCGGTTGCAAAGCCGTCCTCCTGAAAGGCGGTCACCTGGAAGGCGGACTAATGTGCGATGTGCTGCAGATAGCCGGAGAAAGTACTCCTCACCTGTTCACCTCCACCAAAATAGAGAGTCCGAACACCCACGGAACCGGTTGTACCCTCTCTTCCGCCATCGCCACATTCCTAGCTTTGGGTTATGTGATGCCGCAAGCAGTGGAACGTGCCAAACGCTACGTTACCCATGGCATAGAGGCAGGGAAAGATATCCGCATCGGTGAAGGACACGGCCCTTTAAACCACTTTTATCATCCTGTCCCTATGAATATTAAGGAAGAATAGCACCTAGTTTCCAAAGAAATAATTACCTTTGCAACGTTTTTAAACCAAAAAAGGAAAAATATGAAAGCATTTGTATTCCCCGGACAGGGAGCACAGTTTGTAGGTATGGGTAAAGACCTGTACGAAAACTCGGCTTTGGCCAAAGAATTATTTGAAAAAGCGAATGACATTTTAGGATACCGCATCACAGACATCATGTTTGAAGGTACAGACGAAGACCTTCGCCAAACCAAGGTCACTCAGCCTGCCGTGTTCCTTCATTCGGTTATTTCAGCCCTCTGCATGGGTGATGATTTCAAACCTGAAATGACAGCCGGACACTCACTGGGTGAGTTCTCTGCCTTGGTTGCCGCCGGAGCCTTGTCGTTCGAAGACGGATTGAAGCTGGTATATGCACGCGCCATGGCTATGCAGAAAGCCTGCGAAGCACAACCTTCGACAATGGCTGCCATCATCGCATTACCTGATGAAAAAGTAGAAGAAATATGCGAAGCCATCTCTAAAGAAGGCGAAGTGGTGGTTGCCGCCAATTACAACTGCCCGGGACAAATCGTTATCTCCGGTTCCATCGAAGGCATCAATAAAGCTTGCGAACAACTGAAAGCTGCCGGTGCAAAACGCGCTCTGCCTCTGAAAGTGGGTGGTGCTTTCCACTCTCCGCTGATGAATCCGGCCAAAATAGAACTAGAAGCCGCCATCAACGCAACTGAAATTCATACACCAAAATGTCCTGTTTATCAGAACGTAGACGCTTTACCTCACACCGATCCTGCTGAAATCAAGGCTAACCTGGTAGCTCAGCTGACCGCTTCTGTTCGCTGGACTCAGACTGTGAAGAACATGATTGCCGATGGAGCCGACGAGTTTACAGAATGCGGACCGGGTGCTGTATTGCAAGGCTTGATTAAGAAAATAGACAAAGACGCAAACGCTCACGGAATAGCATAAATAAATATACACCGTCATTCTTCCTCAAAAGCTCAAGAGAATTTTTCCAAGCAATGGAGACATCTTCGGAGAGGAACGACGGTGTATTTTTATCCCATCTTTTTTCCATATCTCGTTAAAAATGATTATGTTTGCCCATGTAACAAACGAGATAAATTAATGAATACATTCAAATACAACATAGGGTATGCCCTGAGCGGAGGATTCATCAAAGGATTTGCCCACTTAGGAATCATGCAGGCACTACACGAACACGGCATAACACCGAACATACTTTCCGGAGTAAGTGCCGGTGCACTGGCCGCCGTATTCTATGCTGATGGCAGAGAACCCTATCACATCATTGAACTCTTTGAACACCATTCATTTACCGAACTCACAACCTTTTCCATTAACAAACAAGGATTGCTGAAGCTTGACAGTTTCATTGATTTCCTGGAAAGCAACCTGCGAACCAAACTGATAGAAGAACTTCCCATCCCCACTATTATCTCGGCCACCGATTTGGACCACGGAAAAACAGTTTCTTTCTGCAAGGGGAAAATTGCTGAACGGGTAGCTGCCTCATGTTGCATGCCGGTACTGTTTGCACCACAGAAAATCAATAATACTTATTACGTAGATGGAGGAATATTAATGAACCTCCCGGTAACTCCCATCCGCGAAATGTGTGAAAAAGTGATTGCATTCAACGTCAGTCCATTGGTGGCAGACGAATATAAAAAGAACGTGGTAACGATCGCTTTAAGGGCCTATCATTTTATTTTTCAAGCGAACACTCTGTCACAAAAGCCTCTGAGTGATTTGTTGATTGAACCCTACGGACTGGAAGGATACAGCAACCGAGAGCTGGAAAAAGCCGAAGAAATTTTTGAACAAGGATACAATACGGCGAATGAAATTCTAGACCATTTGTTACGAGAGAAAGGAACTATTTGGAAATAAATAAAAAATAATATAATGAAAACACAAGAAAAAATTATCATCTACCAGGTGTTTACCCGTTTGTTCGGAAACGGAAACCCTCGTTGCAAAACCAATGGCTCTTTGGACGAGAACGGCTGCGGAAAAATGGCTGACTTTACGGCCAAGGCTTTGGGAGAAATCAAGCGTCTGGGTGCCACACACATTTGGTATACAGGTATCATCGAACACGCCACCCAAACCAATTACAGTCGCTACGGCATACGCCCGACCACCCTGCCGTAGTCAAAGGAAAAAAGCCGCTCACCATACGCCATCAAGGATTATTATGATGTAGACCCCGATTTGGCAACCAGCATCCCCGACCGGATGAAAGAATTTGAGAACTTGGTAAAACGTTCACACAAGGCAGAACTAAAAGTAATCATTGATTTTGTTCCCAACCACGTTGCCCGCCAATATGGTTCAGACACCAAACCGGCAGGAGTGGCTGATTTGGGCGAACAAGATGATGTAAACCTAGCATTCAGCCCGAATAATAACTTTTATTACATTCCCGGCACAAAACTGGAAGGCAATATCGATCTTCACCGCGGTGCCGCCGAACCCTACATAGAATTTCCTACCAAAGCCACCGGCAATGACCGTTTTGACGCATGGCCCGGCATCAATGATTGGTATGAGACAGTGAAGTTGAACTATGGCGTGGATTACATGAACGGACGAAGCACCCATTTCGACCCCATTCCCGACACTTGGAACAAAATGCTCAACATATTGTTATTTTGGGCATCAAAAGGCATCGACGGATTCCGGTGCGATATGGCAGAAATGGTTCCCGTTGAATTTTGGGGATGGGTCATTCCACAGGTCAAAGCGCAATACCCCAACCTGATATTCATTGCCGAGGTTTATAATCCGGCAGAATACCGCAACTATCTTTTCAATGGAAAATTCGACTATTTATATGATAAGGTAGGCTTGTATGATACGCTGAGAGCCATCACTTCGGGTTGGGAATCGGCTACCTCCATTCCCAGTCGCTGGCAAAGCCTGAGTGGAATAGAACACCGTATGCTCAACTTCCTTGAGAACCACGATGAACAACGCATTGCTTCCGATTTCTTTGCCGGAAACGGTGCTCGCGCTATCCCTGCCATGATTGTTTCTGCTTGTATGAATGACAATCCGGTCATGATTTATTTCGGACAGGAAATAGGCGAACAGGGAATGGATACGGAAGGATTCAGCGGACGAGATGGACGTACGACCATCTTCGATTATTGGAGCGTGGACAGTATCCGCCGTTGGCGCAATAACGGCAAATTCGATGATAAGCTGCTGACCGAAGAAGAGAAGAAACTACGTACTTTCTATTCCAGACTATTAAATTTATGCAACACGGAGAAGGCGATACGCGAAGGAGTATTCTTTGATTTAACATACGCTAACCTGGCAGGATGGGTATTCAACGAACATAAGCAGTATGCTTTCATGCGTAAGCTGGATGATGAGTTGCTGCTGATAATGGTCAACTTTGACAGCATTCGGTGCGGGCAGCAGTCAACATTCCGCAACATGCTTTTGATTTCTTGGGAATACCTTATAACTTAGAATATAATGCAGTGGAATTGCTGACAGGAAATACAGAGAAATTGGTATTGTCACCCGACAAGACGACGCCTGTTTTATTGGATGCCATGAATGGAAAGATTCTGAAGTTCAAGCTGTAAACACGAAACAGACAATGAATAGCAGAGAAATGTCAAAACTAAACCGATCTATCGAAAGGGGTGTGTCAAAACGTGGATAATGCTGTCGTTTAGTTCGTAGGGTCAAGGTCCGCTCGCCCGAAAACAGTTTGCTTTGTGTCTTCGGGCAGGCAAGCCCCTGCCCCTACTGACAAAATAACAATATTATCATTACCCCTACAGTCGCAAGAAATATCTTTCGCCCGAATGCAGATAGAATAGAGCGTCTCATGCCGGCACACTCTCTCTGCTGCATTATCTTATCGTTTCACCAAACCGATTTTTGCGTTCAGCTTAAAATAATAGACTCCATTTTCGCGCTCCAAATAACCATATTTATCTTTTTCGGTAGAACCTTTCTCAAAACGAGAGTTATTGAACAGAAAATCGGCAAAGGTCTGACGGTCTGCCTTTTGATAACACAATATTTCACCACTGCCGTCCACCAGTAAGAAGCCGGATACAGCCGAATCAACTCCGGTAAAGAGCTTTGCCGGACGCATTCCCAAGGCAAGTGCCAGCAGGAATTGCTTCATCTTATATTCGTAATAATGATGCTTGGTAATCAATTCCTCTTTAATCTTCAACGGATTGACTTGCTTCATCACCTCCGTCAGCTCGCTCACTCTGGTGATGCCGTCCAGATGCATGATGCGCAGCATTTCGCCCAACATGCGGGGAAAATGCAGGTCTATCATACTCAAATTGCTACGGAACACTTTGTCGGCCACATCGCTATACTTCAAGACACCTCCCAGACGTTCTATCATCAACATACGTCCCGCCACATCGTCTTCCTCGCCAAATGCATTGATTTTATTGACTGTGGGAGTGGCAAACTTGATGCCGGTCTGCTCAAACTTCAGGTTAGCAGTTCGTCCACCGTCCAGTAAAGGAAACATGGAGCTGAGACGAGAACGGACACAGAAACCCGTCAAAGGCGCATCCGCACTGTAAAAAGCAACATAAAAATCGGTACGGTCATCCGTTTTTGCTTCCAAATCAAAGATAGCCACCTCATCCAAAAACTCCTCCACCCCATCGGGTGACATAACATCATTTTCACGAATCGCTTTCACAGCCGATAAAATCAGTTCCGCCACAGCAGAAAAGTCCTCGCGTGCCACCAGCTTATCAATTTTTTCTCCACAGATATGTATATTTTCCTCACTTTCAATAATATATCGGCGGGTTCCGTCGTGTTCCTCCCGCTGAATCATGGCAACGGGCAATCGTTGCGCCTCATTCTTCTTCACTTCAGGAGTTCCCGCATATACATAACCATCCGCCAGCAAGCGGAAAAAGGCGTAAAGTTCGCCCCACTCTCTCTTTGTTGCTTCAAATGCCATATCGATTACTGTTTAATGGGTGCAAAGATAAGTAAAAGAAGTATTAAAAGATGCCTTTTTAAGAAAAGCAAATCTTAAACAATGTTATGCAACATATTTTTTAGCTTCAATTATTTGCTATTATCCCAAAAAAGTCCGTACCTTTGCAATGTGTTTTTCATAGTATTAGATTTAAGGTTAACAAAGGTTGGAGCAAGGCGTTGCTCCTTTTTTTATTTTGTACGGTCAGTATGCGAATGTACATGAAAAATATACTTTCTTACACAAAGAAGGGAGCAAGTCAAAAAGTGTATTAGCATAATATTTTGAAAAAATTCGGGTCACTTATTTATTCTTGGGGATTTAAATATCACATCATATCACAAACTAAGGGAAGAATAAACCGTTTCCTATGGCCGGTCAAGGTCTTTTAAACGGAAGATTATTACAGTCTGCGGCAATGGACTGTACAGTCTTGCTACATTGGACTGTACGGTCCACTGCAACGAACCATACAGTCCGCTGCCGGAGACTGTAGTAATCCGACGGACAGACAGGCATAATCGAAAGGACGAAAACGCTTGGTCCGGCTAATGAAACGGCTTAGGAAACTCAAAAACGCATGCAGGGGTTGAAAACCGGAGGAGACAACATCAGGGGACAGGTATTTGATTGATATGTTAAATCCCCAAGAATAATGACTGCTCCCAAAGAAGCTACTGAACAGTGCCACAATACTCACTCCCATGTTTTTACAGGTGGTTTTATATTATCCGATGATTTACTTATTTTACTGCCTCCGCCTAAACAAGCCACACCCGATATCTGTTTTATGAATAAACAATAATCTTTTAATATAAAAAAATGAGAACAAAAAACATTGCGCTAATCGCATTAACCATTATGCTATCCATTCACATACAGCGGATAGAAGCGTGCACCCGGGCTGTATACATCGGACCCGACAATCTGATTGTCACCGGACGTACCATGGACTGGAAAGAGGATATCATGAGTAATCTGTACGTCTTTCCGAGAGGTATCCAAAGAGCAGGATATAACAAGGGAGAGACGGTGACATGGACTTCGAAATACGGCAGTGTCATCGCTACAGGATATGACATCGGCACATGTGACGGAATGAATGAAAAGGGATTAGTAGCCAGCCTTTTATTTCTTCCCCGAATCAGTGTACAAGCGTCTCGAGACAAACGTCCGGTAATGGGAATCAGTATCTGGACACAATATGTGCTCGACAATTTCGCCACTGTGCGGGAGGCGGTAGATGAACTCAAAAAAGAGATATTCCGAATTGACGCACCTCAAATGCCCAACGGCTCAGCCTCCACTTTACACCTGGCTATCACCGACAATACAGGGAATACGGCTGTGCTGGAGTATCTGGACGGAAAGTTGGAAATACACGAAGGAAAAGAATATCAGGTTATGACAAACTCGCCCAAATATTCATCACAACTGGCCATCAACGACTATTGGAAAGAGATAGGAGGCTTGCAAATGCTACCTGGTACAAACCGTTCAAGTGACCGTTTTGTGCGTGCATCATTCTATATTCATGCCATCCCGCAGACTCCCGACGCACGCATTGCCGTCCCAAGTGTACTGAGTGTGATGAGAAATGTATCTGTTCCCTTCGGCATCACCACTCCCGGTAAGCCTCACATCTCATCTACACGTTGGCGTTCGGTTTGCGACCAAAAGAACAAGGTGTACTATTTTGACAATGTATTGACTCCCAATCTGTTTTGGCTCGACTTGAAAGAAATAGATTTCAGTCCGAAAGCGAAGATAAAAAACTGTCTTTGACACACGGAGAAATATATGCCGGAAATGCCGTCAAGGATTTGAAAGACAGCAAGTCTTTCGTATTCCTATTTCAGACACCCACCTTATAGAAATTAAGAAAAGACTCAAAACAGCCGGTCTTTCCCTTTCAGACACGGGTTTCACGATTTCCTCTTCCCCCACTGCGTGAAATCCGTGTCACTCATATCTTCCTCCAAAGAAAACACTTTGTTTATTCCTTTTCACAAAAAAATGATTTATCTTTGGCGAACTAAATTCAGATTCACCATGAAAACCAATATTACCGATAACATAACGATTCGGGAAGTACGCATAAGTGATTCACAAAAAATATACAATGCCATTCATTTGCACCGCGAGTACTTGCAGGAATGGCTCCCGTTCGTCACATTTCTGACTGCGGAAGAAGAAAAAGCATTTCTGAGCTCCGTGCTCCGAGTTCCGCGTGCCCGTCGGGACTTCATTTATATCATTGAAGAGAAACAAGAAGTGTGCGGACTGATAGGTTTTCATTATTCCGATGCAGCAAACTTGCGTACAGAAATTGGTTACTGGCTTCTGCCCAAATACCAGCACCGGGAATCATGACCAAATGTGTGCGCCATCTCTGCGGATTGCCGTCGAAGAACGAGGCATGAACCGCATCCACAAACTGTTGTGCCGAAGGGAATACTA
>VOFK01003044.1_pt1 | contig 47472 bp, 69 predicted proteins | sample 5384121 | NCBI WGS metagenome assembly VOFK01 (sample SAMN12384730, study PRJNA508395) | human gut metagenome | isolation source: healthy gut J | host: Homo sapiens | reverse complement strand
TCAAATTGTACTTCGTTCAGTTACGTATTGCTATAAAGGTAGTTTTTGAACGGTCCCATAAGCATAATAGGGCTTGTGCTGCTGCAACTGCAACGCATCCTGCTGCAGAGCGTACTTTATTCTCCATTTGCTGTTGGTGTATAAAGGACAAACATTATTGAATGGAGCGAATTGATGCCAACAAACTGGACACCTAGGTTCCATAGTAAACATTTCTTTTTCCTCCGACTATATCTGAATCTGCTCTAGTTGATGCGTTTAGTGTTTTCCAATCTTCATTTATTGACGTATTATATTTTATAGAATACTTAATATCCGCTATTGCATTACTTAGAATAGCTACTAATCCACCGGGTATGTTACTGTTTATTAGATCAGCATTGTTAAGCTCTACAGTTCCATCTGCAATGCCATATAACGATTTGGCACGCTTGTCAGCCGCAACAAAAGCGGTATTGCCATTAGATAACTCTACTATATAAAGAATGTCATTTACATCTATATCAGAGTCATTACCAATGCCCGCGTCTTGCTTTTAGTCAATGAAGTTATCTTTTTTATACTAACAAAATTCTCTACCCTTTGTAGGAGAGAGAGAAGAGACTCCATAAAACTCATCAATAGTTGATTGAATGTCTTCTTCATTAACTTTGAATTCAGGGTTCGTACTACTTGTTTCAGGTAGGCTTTCACTGTCAATCATATCAAAATTTCTCTTGACATGACATCATTGTAAACAATGATACGATAATTAATAGTTTTCTCATGGCATAATTTTTTTAGTTAATATTATTTTATGAGTTGATATTGTAATCTATTCGATTTCAAACTCTCCAATGAAAGTCACATCTTTTTCTATATAAAATAGCTCATATTGATCGGCTTTTGAAACCATCTAAATCTATTTTATAGATTTCCTGCTTATCAGAATCACCATATCTTGAAATACGATGTTTCCATTCTTGTCTTTAACTTGAAGGTGACTGGCTCGTTCGATTTTTCAAAGAACTGCACTTCGATGTTATTACCTTCGAGAGTGGCTTCTATGGGTATGAAAGCAATATCTTTCTTAAGGTGCTCCCATATTTTTTTAGTTGTATATACTTGCCTCTGTGGCTTGATAAACAATTGGCCTCCATTGTCATGAATGAAAGGGCAATTAATAATAATGTGATACTTAGCTTTCTCATATCTTTAAATGTTTTCTGCAAAGTTATGAAAAATGAGAGACAAAAAATCTGAGAAATACTAGTTTTGATATGGACAAGCGGATGTTGATAATCAATGACTTACGGCTTTGATCTGTACTGTGAACATGACATTGGTAATATTCTCTATAAAATATGGATATTAATGCATATTCTTAATCAAATATTCGTATAATGAAAAATTAGTTGGTAGTGTGATATTTAGTTTCTGTTTAAGTCTGGAACGCTTTCTACTTACGGAATTGGTGGCAATATTTAATAGTTTTGCTTCTGTATTGGTATCGAATCCCAAAAGATACAAACAGCAATATTGAAAAATCTTCTTCCGGTAAGTTCGACCTAAGCTATATATATAATTATAAAGTTCAGGATATATGGTCGTTATTTCATTTGTAATGGCTTTCCATCGTTCTTCAGTTATGAGCGATTTATCATTTCCGGTATGTTTTGATTGCCCAATTTTGTTAGTTCTTTGTATAGAGGTGAATCTACTAGTAGTTTATTCTGTAGTTTTCTATAATTGGCTGATAAACGAATGATGTCTTCTTGCAGCTGATCATAATTTTCATCTTTTTCTTTTGAGGTTGTTTAATATAATTCTTTTCTTTTTCCAGTTCAAGCTTATGATTATATAAATCTGTTTTTATGTTACTCAATTCAGCCTGTTGATTTTGTATTTTTTCTTTCGCTCTTTTTCGAAATAGCAGATATCCCATTATCGTGAATAGCAGAGCTGAAGTGCAGATGATTAAAACGATGATATAACTTTGTTCTTTGTTTTTAGGTCAATGACTTCTTTTCTTTATTTTTAGGTTGTTATACTTGGTTTCTATATCCAGTATTTTTTGGACTGACTGTCCGCATACATTAAGGAATCTACTATTTCTGTGTATTCTTCTAAATTTGTAAGTGCTTTTTATAATTTCCTTCTGACTTATAGATTTGATAATATAAATTTTTGATGCTATATGTATAGTCAAGATTATCTTGTGGAATTCTTTGCAGAAGTTCTTTGGCTTGCTTTAAAGAGTCAGATGCGATATATAAGCCAATCAGTGCTACATGTAATCAGGCATTTTTTCTCTTCCTTCCAGTGCTTTATAAAAAGAACTTTTCGGCTTTGTCGTATTTGTCTTGCATTACATAGATATTTCCTAAAGCATTATTTTATTGAAGCGGTACTTCTATATCTTTAGTATTAGGCTACGGAATCGGCAATAGTCAGTATTTCTATAGCACATGATAATGAGTCTATACATGCGTATTCGCGCCCTATGTTTTTTAATGCGCTGGCATAACTATCGGTGTTATTTTCTTCTTTTTTTGAAGCATTCGGCAGCCATTTCGTATTTTTCGATAGCTTCTGTGAACATGAATTTTTTTCTCGATATAGATCGCCTATATAGTCATAGGTATATCCAATGAGGTTATTGAGCTTGTTTTTTCCTGCAATGTCCAGCGCATTAGTATAAATAGACATTGCTTTATCATAATCTCCATCAGCAAAATAGGAACGACCTAAATAAATCAAAATTTTGCACTTGCTCTTCAGGGCTACCATGTGAGGAATACCAAGCATAAGCTCTTTCTAATTGGTAAGTTGGTAGGATGCTATTAAAAATTTCGTCAGTAATCTTTCCTGATAGCATACACCAGCGTGCAAAAGTTTGTTGTCTAGTTTTTCAGGAGATGATATACTTTTAGTAGGTTGGATGCACTGTCAGGATTTATGGCAATGGCTTTTTCTACTTCATCGAGCAGTCTGTCAGAGACGGATTGCTGTTTGTTGCATCCTGATACTAATAAGAATGTAGATAGGATAGTTATCAATGTACTGCTTTTCATCTGTTTGTCGTAATTTAGTTCGTTGTAGATGCTCCTCAAAAAGTATGTTTTGCCTGTTGTCAAAGCAGGTATATTACCTTGTTCATTTGTTGCAAAATAATATTTACTGTCTATATAATACTATTTATTACGTTTTAAATTCCTTTTTATTTTATTAAGTTCATGTGATCTAATTTGATTATTTCCCAGCTATTAATAGACTCTTTCTTATTTATAGTGAAAAGTTCCTTTCTATTAATACCATTCTTTTTTACTATAATTCTAAACTTGTTTTCATTAATCGGTAATCTATAATTGCAAGTTGTAATTATATAAATGAAACTTTCTTTTTCCATAAATGTAATCATTGTTTATAAAAACAAAGTAGACAGTTCATTCCACCCGGGTGGAACGATGAAGATGTCGGTTAGAAAACTTTTCTATTAGTATCAAAAAAGAAGGCTTGGCATTAATAGATAAAAGAACCAGTCATCTAAACTCAGAATCAGTCTATTAATCGGAATTCGGTTGGTAATGAATGAATCGGTAAACCTATGTGAAAGGAGAAATTCACCCAACTGAAATGAAATACCTTTATTCAAACAATGTTTCAGAGTGGTGAAGGAGGTAACGTCATGTTTAAAGAAAAAGAGTTGCAGATGTGTGTGATAAAACATCTTGCACGCATCTTATCTTGCACAGGTTTATACTGCTTATCTCAAATAGAATAAACTCGTGAGACTAAAAAAATCAAAATTAAAATTTCTGTGGAGTGGTGAAGGGTTATCCCAACAGCTCTTTTACTTTTGCAGAAATAGCACGGCCTTCTGCAAGTCCTGCCAACTTCTTGGAAGCAACTCCCATCACTTTACCCATATCTTTACCGCTTGTAGCACCTGTTTCAGCGATAATTTCCTTCAATGCAGCTTCCAGTTCTTCGGCAGTCATTTGTTTCGGCAGGTATTTTTCCATAACGGCTACCTGGCCTAATTCTACGTCAGCCAAATCCTGACGACCCTGTCCGATATAGATTTCGGCAGAATCTTTTCCTTGTTTCACAAGTTTCTGGATAATCTTCAGAGCAGCATCATCTGTCAATATATCGTTAGCTCCCGGGGCAGTCTTAGCTTCCAGGAAGAACTTCTTTATATTTCTCAAAGTTTCAAGGGCTACTTTGTCTTTCGCCTTCATTGCGGTTTTAATGTCTTCGCTGACTTGATCGAATAAATCCATACTATTATAATTATAAATTGAAGATTAAAAATTAGATCTGAAGCCTGATTTTGCGAGTTTATAATTTTCGTTCTTAGTTCTTTGTTTAGAACGTAATCACACAGTTGTCATCTGTAGCTTCTTCCGTGGCTACTTCCTCTTCCAGAGCGGCTTTCGTCCGGATTTTGGTAAGAGTAGTCTTATCACGCATATAAGTGGGAGAATCTTCTACCATGGCGATGATGTCGTCGTTGTCCAGATCTTCCGTATTGAAAAGATAGATGTGACGGCGTTTGCGGAGGCTCTTGCTTCCGATGTTGCTGGCACTTTCGCCGTATGCCTTGCGGATACGTTCTTTGTTCTTCTCTTTCTCTTCTTCCAGTTGCAGTTGACGTTCTTCCTCTTCCTGGCTGCGTGCAGCATGCAGGCTGTCCATTCCGGGGACGTCTTCTACACCGAATCCGGTTGCCAATACGGTGATCTTTACTTTTGTATCCAGTGAGTTGTCGATGGCAACACCCCAGATCACTTCCACTCCTTCGCGGAATTTGCTCATGAACTCGTGTATCTCGTTCATTTCCTCCATCATCAGTTCGGACGACGGGCAGAAAGATACGTTCAACATTACTTTCTTGGCATTGAAGATATCGTTGTTGTTGAGCAACGGAGAATGCAGGGCATCATCGATTGCTTTCGTCACACGATTTTCTCCTTCGCCGAATCCGGTACTCATGATCGCTACTCCGCCATCTTTCAGGATGGTTTTCACATCGGCAAAGTCAAGATTGACTGTACCCCGCATGGTAATAATCTCGGCAATGCTCTTGGCAGCAATGGAAAGAGTATCATCGGCTTTGCCGAAGGCGTTCATAAAAGTAAGGTCGGCATATATTTCGCGCAGGCGTTCGTTGTTGATGACCAGCAAGGCATCTACGTGCTGGGCGATACGCTCTACGCCGTCCAGTGCCTGGATGATTTTCTTTTCTCCTTCGAAGATAAAGGGGATGGTGACGATACCGACAGTCAGAATATCCATTTCCTTCGCAATGCGGGCGATGACCGGTGCAGCTCCTGTTCCGGTTCCTCCTCCCATTCCGGCGGTGATGAATACCATCTTGGTGCCGTCGTTCAACTGTTCTGATATCGTCAATACTTTCTTCGGCGGCGTCGCGTGCCCGTTCGGGACGGTTGCCGGCTCCAAGCCCTTGTGTGATGCTACGGCCCAGTTGCAGTTTCACCGGAACGGGTGACTCGGCTAATGCCTGGTTGTCCGTGTTGCAGAGAACGAACGTTACATCATGGATGCCTTCCCGGTACATGTGGTTTTACAGCGTTACCACCACCACCACCACACCAATCACTTTGATGATCTTCGGTGAATCTGTCGGGAAATCGAATTGTACTATCTCGTCCATATCTTGATTGAATTATGAATTACGAATTATGAATTGATTAACAAGCTGCTGAAGGTTACTTCATATCGTCGTCGGAAAAGATTTCTTTCGTCAACGAATCGATCTTGCGTTGAATCCAGCTGGGACCGGCTTCTCTTTTCCGTCTTTCTTTCTCTTCCTTTTCCTTTTGCTTGCGAAGTTTTTCCGCTTCTTTGGCGGCTAGCTTGGCTTCCCGCTCTTCTTCTTCTTTCTTGAGACGGGCGATGCGGGCCTGTTCTTTCAGTTCCTGATCGTCCTCAAACATGTCTGCGGTCTTGTGAACTTCCGGCTCCGGTTTGGAGACTGATGGTGCAGGAGCAGCTTGCGGAGCAGTTTCCGTCAGGCAGCAGTTCTGGTTACCTTCAAACAGGAGCCCGAACAAAGTGTTCTGCGAACCGTCTTTCTTCAGTATGTTGTTGGGCGCATGAACCGTATTGCGTGGGAGTTTCGCCATCCGTATCTTTTCTATCTTGCTGCGTTTGCGCAAGGTTTCGTCCAGATTCTTCAGGTTGGCGGCCCCTCCTGTCAAGATGATTCCTGCCAGCAATTTGTCCTCGTAGCTCGATAGTTGTATCTGGTTCCATACGTTGGCAACGATTTCCTCGGCACGGGCTTCGATGATATTGTTAAGATCCGCCACTTTGATGATACGGTTGTCATCATCCAGTTTGCAGGTTGCTTCTTCCTGTTCGGGGTCCTCTTCATAGAGGGCGTCACCGTAGGCTTTTTTCAGGCGTTCGGCTTCTTCCTCCTCCATTTGCAGGGTGGTGATGTCATGCGTGATGCTGTTGCCTCCCAAAGGCAATACAGTCAGGAAACGGAGAATGTTATTCTTATATACAGAGATGGTAGTCGTATCTGCTCCGAAGTCGATCAGTGCACAACCCGAACGGCGTTCGCTTTCTGTCAGTACGGCATTGGCTGTTACTAGCGGGGCGATCAGTTGGTCGGCAATGTCGATCTTTGCCTGCTGGAAGCAGTGTTCCAGATTCTTCCGTACGGAAGAGCGGGCGACGATATTGAGGAAACGTCCTTCGATGTGGCTTCCTACCAGACCTACCGGATTGGCTTGCAGATTATTGCCCACCTTGTATTCTTGCGGAGCTACGTCCAGTATATCCATATCAACTACCGGAATCGCTATGTTCTCATCGCCGATAGCGTTTACAAGCTCTTCGGATATGATAGCTTCTTCCTCCAGGGTCGCGGCTTACTACATTGCGGACGGTGCGGAGTGATTGTCCGCCGATGCCTACATATACCTTGGCAATTGAGTTTTTCAACTCACCTTCCAGTCTGTTGATGATAGAAGTCAGGCTTTGCGCTGTCTTGTCCAGGTTAAAGATCACTCCTTTACGAATGAACGTAGAAGAGTCTTCCTGGGCATACGCTAATACCTGCATGCTTCCGTCACTGTTCTTTTTTCCGGCCACACCGGTTATCTTCGATGAACCAAGTTCAATAGCGGCGATAAATTCTGTTGTTGCCATAGGGTTATTTTATTTACTATTTTACTATTTACAATTTACTATATAGAGAGACTGTTTACTTATCATCTATCACTTATCAACTACTCTCGTTTTTGTACAGATAATCTGGTTGCTGAATTCGAGATTGATACGTGAATATTTGTTCCAGCCTACCCGGTTGAGTCCTTTTTTGTAGAACTCCTTCAAACGTGCCAGTTTATCTTCAAAGTTTTCCAGTTTTCCGAGATAGACCAGATGGTCTCCCCACACGCGGCACCAATTCGATGTTCTGGTCGGGCAACACATGAATCTGTTCTATCTGGGCGTCCCAGAATTTATTATTATGCAAAAATACACCAAACTTATATAAATCCTTCATTGCAAACGACTTTTCTACGTTTCCGGTGACAATTACCCGGTGAGCGACGCATTTTGCTTCCGGTGGCATGATAGTTCCTTTGTTGTCAAGGTAGTAGTTTTGGCCGTTGGCGCTCATGACCCGGAGGATAGGGATACGTTGTGTCACTTCCACGCATACTTTGCCGCTGGGTGTTTTGTAACATTCGGCTTCGTCTATCAACGGATGTTTGCTCAGTTCCCGTTCCAGCGACTTGGTAGAGATGCGCTCCATCTTCCGATAGGGTAGATACCTTTGTGCTGGAGGATGCCTTTTACTTCTTCTTTGGTGATGAAGCCGGCGTATGCGGTATCCTTGATAACCAATTCCATGTCACGGCAGGTCTGGTCGGCAGGCTTGCGGTTGAAAGCGGTGATGGCTATGGCGAGGTAGGCAATAAGCATCAACATGACGATAGATAGAAGGATTCTTTTAATCATAATCAAAAATTAAAGATTAAAAATTAAAATGCTTGCGCTGTTTCGGACAGGCTGCCGGATGATTATTCATTTATCTTTTTTCTAATAGTTCCTTTATTTCGGGGACATAGTTGTCGATGTCTCCGGCTCCTAGAGTAATTAATACTTCAATGTTTTTATCTTTCAGAATGTTCAGTATTTCTTCCTTTTTGCACATACTTTTTTCGATACCCGGACGGAGGTTGTCGTATATCAGCTTGCTGGTGACGCCCGGAATTGGTGCTTCACGTGCCGGGTAGATGTCTGTCAGAATCACTTCGTCGAGTAGCGACAGGCTATCGGCAAAGTCCTGATAGAAGTCGCGGGTACGGGTGTAAAGGTGCGGCTGGAAGATGGCTGTAATCTTCTTGTCTTTATAGAGTTCGCGGATAGACAGTACGCTCTGTTTGATTTCAGAGGGGTGGTGGGCGTAGTCACTTAGAAAGACAATCCGGTCGTTCTTGAGTTTGAAGTCGAACCGGCGGTCTACTCCTCGGAAACTTGCCATACCTCTTTTAATTTCTTCATCGGTCACCCCGTTGAGGTGTGCCAAGGCCATGGCGGCTACGCCGTTTTCTATGTTGATGCTTACCGGAATTCCCAGTTGGATATCGTTGATACGGGTGTCCGGGGCAACAAAGTCGATGAATATTTCTCCGTTTCCGATGCGAATGTTTTCTGCATGGAAGTCGCCTTCGTCACGTGAGTAAGTGTAGACACGAACGCCCGGCTGCACTTTGGGTTGCAGAGAGATGCCTTTGCGGATAATCAGTGCGCCACCCGGTTGGATCAGCGTGGTATAATGTTCGAAACTTTCCAGGTAGGCTTGCTCTGTTCCGTAGATGTCCAGATGATCGGGGTCGGTAGACGTGATTACGGTCATATAGGGTGACAGCCAGTGGAAAGAACGGTCAAATTCATCCGCTTCAATCACTGTGTAAGGGCTTGCTTGAGAGAGTAGCAGGTTGGTGCCGTAATTCTTTGAGATTCCTCCGAGAAAAGCGGTACATTCCACGTGCGACTGGTGGAACAGATGAGCTGTCATAGTCGATGTGGTTGTTTTCCCGTGGGTACCTGCCACACACAGACCTTTGCTCGAGTGGGTAATTGTTCCCAATACTTGGGCGCGTTTCTGTATTTCGAATCCGTTGTTGCGGAAATAAACGATTTCTTCATGTTCCTGCGGAACGGCGGGCGTGTATATGACTAACGTGCTTTCCTTGTCTTTGCAGGCTTCGGGAATCAGGTCGACGTTTTCTTCATAATGTATTTGTGCGCCTTCGGCGATCAGGGTTTCAGTCAATGGAGTAGGGGTACGGTCATATCCGGCCACTACCTTTCCTTTGAAAAGGAAGTAGCGTACAAGTGCGCTCATACCGATGCCGCCGGCACCTACGAAATAGACTGATTTTATCGTTTCTATATTCATTTCTTCTGTCTTTTTATTTTAGTGCAGATTACGTTGTTTGATACGGGCATTGTGCCGTTACTTCAATCTGCGTAATCCGATCGTCCATTTATCTGTTCTTTGCTTCCGCCAGCTTAATGACCTCTTGTGCGATGATTCTCGCTGAATCGGGTAAAGCCAGTTTGGCGATATTCTCTGTTAGTTCTTTCAGTTTCTGCTCGTCGTTGACAGTGGACAGGGCTACGTCCATCAAAGTGGTTTCCGCTTCACTGTCTTTGACGTAGATAGCTGCCTGTTTGTTTACCAACGCCAAGGCGTTCTTCGTCTGGTGATCTTCCGCCACGTTGGGCGAGGGCACTAAGATAACAGGCTTGTGCAGCAAACAGAATTCAGAAATGGAACCTGCTCCCGCACGGGAGATAACCAGATCGGCTGCTGCATAAGCGGCTGCCATATCTTTGATGAAATCCGTTACATATAAATTCGGAAGTGCTCCTGCCGCTTTTTACGGCTTCTGTTACTTGCGGGTAATAGTATTTGCCCGTTTGCCAGATAAACTGCACGTCCGTGTTTTCCTTGATGGTTGTCAGACTGGCTGTCAGCGTGTTGTTGATGGTGCGTGCACAAGCTGCCACCTACAATCAGGATTGTCTTTTTGCCGGGCTGTAAGTGGAAAGAACCTAGCGCTTCTTCTTTTTGACGGCATATCCTTTGTCAGGTTCTGGCGGACGGGATTACCCGTCATGATGATCTTGTCGGCGGGGAAAGAACTTTTTCCATTCCGTCATAAGCTACACAAATCTTACGAGCTTTCTGTGCCAGGAGTTTATTGGTAACTCCGGCATACGAGTTTTGTTCCTGGATTAATGTGGGGACTCCCATCATTCCGGCAGTCTTCAATGTAGGTCCGCTTGCATATCCGCCTACGCCTACCGCCACTTGTGGGCGGAAGTCCTTGATACTTTGCTTGCTTTCCACTGGCTGCGCATCAGTTTAATCAATACGGATACATTTTTCCATAAATGTTTGCGGTCGAAACCGGCTATCGGGAGTCCGATAATCCGGTAGCCTGCATCGGGAACCCGCTGCATCTCCATGCGGCCTTCGGCGCCTACAAAGAGAATTTCTGCGTCGGGGCGTAGCTCTATTATAGCGTTTGCGATAGAGACGGCAGGAAAGATATGTCCTCCTGTTCCTCCACCGCTGATGATAATTCTAAGTTCTTTTTCCATCATTCTGTTTTCTTCTGTCCTTTCTCAACATTTACCGTTCATTGTTTCTGCTATCATGCTCATCTTCAAATTTGGCGTCGCTGTTCAGAATCTGCGCTGTCGGTTCGGCTGCGGCCTGTGCTTCGAATTGGCTGCGGCATCCGCCTCTATTTGCAGTTGGATCTGTGCATCGTGCGCTTTCTGTTCTTCCAGATGAGCTGTATATCGGCTTACGCTCAATATCATTCCGATATAGGCGCAGTTGATTAATGTACTTGTACCTCCTTTGCTGACCAGAGGCAAAGGTTGTCCGGTCACGAGGGAAACAGCCCCACGGCAACCATCATATTCAGTATTGCCTGTGATACCAACAACAGCGCAATACCCATGACGAAAAGGCGGGGGGAAGGTTCGCTCGCACTTTTGGGCGATTCGTCCGGCTCGCATCAGCAACCATAAATAGAGGAACACCACAAATATTCCTCCTACCAGTCCCATTTCTTCAATCACAATCGCGAAGATAAAATCGGAGAATGCCTGGCTAAGGAAGTCGCGTTGTATCGAGTTTCCCGGACCTTTGCCTACTACATGGCTGGTAGCAATAGCGATTCGCGCGTGTGCAATCTGTGCGTCTTTGTCAATATCAAATTTGGCTGCCGGCACTTCCTCTTTCTCAAAGAAACCGGAAACACGATTCTGCCACGTTTCGAAACGGTGAAGTCCCGGAGTGTTATGCAGCGTTTTGGCGGGAATAGCCATCAGTATACCTACGGCAACACCGCCCACAAGTGCCAATATTCCCAACATTCCGAACAGTTTCTTGGAAGATACCCGTCCGATGAACATCATCATACATACCACTCCGAACAGCAGCATTGCTGTCGAAAGGTTTTCCGGTGCGATGAGCAGGAATACCAGTCCGGTGAGGATCATGATATATTTAAAGGCATTCGGATTGGCCCCATATTCGTCCTGCCTTTTGGACAGGATGAATGAGACGGCAATGATAACCGCCATCTTTGCCAATTCCGAAGGCTGGAATTGTAATCCCATAAAGGTCATCCAACGGGCTGCCCCGTTGACACGGTCCCCTGTGATGATACCCATCAGCGTGACAAATGCCAATAGAACCAGAGATACCGGATATAGAAAGACCGGAAACACCTGAAACCATTTGTAGGGAACATTATGCAGAAACACTACTACCACAGCACCTACCATCAGGATGATGGAGTGTTGTGTAATCGGCCCCAATGGTCGCCACTTTTTGTAAGTCAGTGTCGACGCTGCCGAGAACACCTCGATAATAGAGATGAGGCAGAGACAGAGGAAGATAATCCAGATTACCTTGTCACCTTTGAATATGTTCTTTAATAAATCAATCTTGTAGCAATTAAAAATTAATAATTAGAAATTAAAGGGCGCGGACACATTCCTTAAACTGGTCGCCCACGGTCTTCATAGCTCTTGAAGAGGTCGAAAGAAGCGCAGCAAGGACTTAATAATACCGTTTCACCTTTCTTTGCCAGTTTATAGGCTGCTTCTACGGCATCTTTCATGCCGGTTTGCACATCTGCTACGGGCAGGCCGAAACGGTCGAAGAATTCGTGAAGCTTTTCGTTATGAAGTCCCAGGTATACCAGTGCCGAACACTTTTCGCGTACCAGGTCTTCAATTTCAGTATAGTCGTTGCCTTTATCTTTACCACCGAGAATCAATACCGTTTTGGTAGTCATGCTTTGCAGGGCATACCAGCAGGAGTTGACATTCGTGGCTTTAGAGTCGTTAATAAAATCAATTCCGCGCACACGTGCCACCTTTTCCAACCGATGTTCCACTCCCTTGAAATCGGAGAGGGCTTTACGGATGTTTTCTTTGGCGATGCCGGCAAGGTTTGCCGAGATACCAGCGGCTAAAGAGTTATATAGGTTATGTTGTCCCTGTCAGGGCCAGTTCCTCTTGCTCCATGTTGAAGGCAATCGGTTCGGTGATTTTCACTTCGTGATCTTCTACGTATGCAATCGCTCCATCCTCTTTTTACAGCGGCAAAAGGATACAAGTGAGCTTTCAGACCGTGTTTTGCCAGTTCTTGTCTGATGATCGGGTCGTCATTCCAGAAGATGAAAGCATCGTCCGGTGTTTGGTTTTGGGTGATGCGGGAATTTAGCGTCGATGTAATTCTGCATACAATGGTCGTAGCGATCAAGATGGTCCGGAGTGATGTTCATCAATACGGCGATGTTCGCACGGAAGTTATACATATTATCCAGCTGGAAAGAGCTAAGTTCGATAATATAGTAATCGTGGTAATCTTCGGCTACCTGCAAAGCAAGGCTTTTGCCGATGTTGCCTGCCAAACCTACGTTCAGACCTGCGCTTTTGAAAATGTGGTAGATCAGGGAAGTTGTTGTAGTCTTTCCGTTAGAACCTGTAATACAGATCATTTTGGCATTAGTATAGCGTCCGGCAAACTCTATCTCGGAGATCACCGGTGTGCCTTGAGCTTTCAGTTTCAGGATGATCGGGGCATCATTCGGGATACCGGGGCTTTTGATTACCTCGTCGGCATTCAGAATGAGCTCTTCGGTATGGTGTCCTTCTTCCCAGGCAATATGATGGCTGTCGAGAAGTTCCTTATATTTGTCCTTGATGGCGGACATGTCCGAAACAAACGTCTCAAATCCTTTGACTTTAGCGAGTACGGCTGCACCTGCGCCGCTTTCGCCAGCTCCTAAAATTACTATTCTTTTCATCTACAATAATGTGCCCTTATTTTCTAATTGATTGATTTATCTATTAGCTGTGCACATCTTTAAAAGTTAATAATCGGGTTAATACTCTCTATCTATAAAACTTGTTTCCCGTATGGAAACTTGGCTCCGGCACCTTGCCGGTTATCTTATTTTAAGGTTATAATCGTTATTGCTGCCAATACAATCGTTACAATCCAGAACCGGACGGTAATCTTTGATTCGTGAAACAGTTGGTCGGGCTTGGTGAATTTCACCGTGCAGCCCGGTTCAATCAGACTCATCGAAGTACGGAAGTGATCGTGAATCGGTGTACGCTTGAACAATCGCTGTTTCACACCTTTTCGTTTTCCCGCCTTATAATAAGCCCGTTGCAGGATTACCGACAGGTTTTCTACCAGGAATACACCGCAAAGAATCGGTATCAGCAACTCTTTGTGGATGATGATGGCAAACACTGCGATAATACCGCCAATAGTAAGACTGCCTGTATCTCCCATAAATACTTGTGCCGGATAGGCGTTGTACCATAAGAAACCTATCAGTGCACCGATAAAGGCGCAGATATAGATTACGAGTTCTTCCGAGCCCGGAATATACATGATGTTCAGGTAGCCTGCAAATTCGATATGCGATGATACATAGGCCAGTACCCCCAACGTTGCACCGATAATTGCCGAGTTTCCCGGCTGCCATTCCGTCCATACCGTCATTCAGATTGGCGCCGTTTGATACGGCGGTAACCACAATGATTGTGACAATGACGAACAATATCCATCCGGCTGTTTGCGCATGTTCTCCCATGAACGAAACCAGATCAGCATAATCAAGGTTGTTGCTCTTGAAAAAAGGAATCGTTGTCTGGGTAGATTTCAGATCATTCGTTCCGTGTATCACTTCCATCTCCCGTCCCGGATTATGAACTTCGATATTCTCACGGATCACTACGTCCGGACTTAGATACAAAGTCATTCCGACAATTAAACCCAAACCGACCTGACCGATAATCTTGAATTTGCCATGCAAACCCTCTTTGTCTCTTTTTGAAGATTTTTGATATAGTCGTCTGCAAAGCCGAGCGATCCCAACCATACGGTGGTTATCAGCATCAATATCATATATATATTATGCAGTTTACCTAACAACAGACAAGGAATCAGGATGGCTACAATGATGATAACACCATCCCATGCTCGGCACGCCCACCTTGTTGACGCCGAACGGGTCCGTTTTAGCATCACGCTGCGTTTCTGTGATTTGTTTCCTTTTTGAGTAGGTTGATGAACTTATCTCCCCAGATACTTGAAATAAGTAATGCGAGGATAACCGCCATCAAAGCACGGAATGAAGTATATCCGAACATTCCCGCTCCTGGAAAATTGAGCTTTTGCAGCCATTCAAATAGATAATATAACATAAATAATTTGCCAATTTATTGATGTGTTGCTATGCCGGTTGCTGTCGGATAGATAACGAAGCCGGTCGGCATATTAGCACAGTCTATTCATTATTTAAAAATTTCTTTTGAGTACTTCTTTGTCATCAAAATGATGTTTCACTCCTTTTTATCTCCTGGTAATTCTCATGTCCTTTTCCGGCAACGAGAATTACATCTCCTTTTCTCCGCCAGCATGCAAGCCGTGCGAATCGCTTCTTTACGGTCGGCAATGCTTAGTGTTTTCTTCATATCTTCCGCATCCAGTCCGGCAAGCATGTCATTGATGATGTCTTGCGGCTCTTCAAAGCGCGGATTGTCGGAAGTGATGATGACGCGGTCACTCGCTTTGGCAGCTTCCTTTGCCATGATGGGGCGTTTGCCCTTGTCGCGGTTACCGCCGGCGCCTACCACGGTAATCACTTTTCCTTTTCCTTCAAGCACTCCATGAATAGCGTTCAGTACATTAATGAGAGCATCCGGGGTATGTGCATAATCAACAATCGCCGTAATTCCCTGCGGTGAGCGGACCGCATCGAAGCGTCCGGCTACCGGATGAAGTGTGCTAAGAGCTACAAGCACCTCTTCCTCTTTCTTGCCTAACAGAACTGCCGCCCCGAATACTGCCAGCAAATTGGAAGCATTGAACTTGCCGATAAACTGAACTGCCAACTCGTGATTGTTGAAGTCGAGCAGCATCCCTTCGAAATGAGACTCTAATACCCGTCCTTTAAAGTCGCTAAGACTTCTCAATGAATAAGTATAGACCTTAGAACGTGTGTTCTGTGTCATCACCAGTCCGTTCTTATCGTCCAGATTAGTCAGGCTGAATGCGCTTTTTCGGCAGATCGTCAAAGAATTTCTTCTTCGCTTTCAGATAGTTCTCTACTGTTTTATGATAGTCGAGATGGTCGCGGGTCAAATTGGTAAAGATCCCTCCTGCAAACTTTAGTCCACTGATACGTTTCTGTGCAATGGAGTGTGAACTGACTTCCATGAAAACATATTTGCATCCTTCATCCGCCATTCGTCCCAATAGACGGTTCAACGTGATGGGGTCGGGTGTGGTATGCTCTGTCGGGATCGGTTCATCATCGATGTAATTGCAAACGGTAGAAATCAATCCCACCTTATAGCCGAAATAACGGAATGTATTATATAATAAGGTAGCGATCGTTGTTTTTCCGTTCGTTCCGGTAACGCCGACCAGTTCCAACTTGGAAGTCGGGTCTCCGTAGAAGGTAGTGGCAATTTTTCCTACCGCATCTTCGCTGTCTTTTACTCGTACATAGGTGATCCCCGCTACAGGTTCTTCCGGCATATCCTCGCAGAGGATGGCGATTGCTCCTTTTGCGATGGCAGCAGGTATATAAGCATGGCCGTCGGCTTGTGTGCCACGCATTGCCATGAATAGCTGTCCGGCTTCCACTAGACGGGAGTCTATGTTGACACCGGTGATTTCTATGTTTGAATCTCCGGCTACCTCTACCGGTCGGATCGCTTTCAGTAACTCCTTTAATAACATCACTCTATTTAATTTTTAATCTTTATTTTTTACTTTAGCGTCAGCGTCACCGTTTGTCCCTTCTTAACAATCGTTCCGTTGGCTATCGACTGGCTTTTCACTTTGCCTACCCCGACCAGATTGACTTTCAACCCTTTGCTTTCCAACAAGTATACGGCGTCTTTCGCTCCCATACCTATCACGCTCGGTACAAAATTCTGCATATTGCTCCGGCTCTCAAGAACCACAGCTTGTGGGGCAGAATGGGTATTTCCCCAAACCTCTTTGCCCGAATCAGCGATTTTGCCTTGTACGTTAATCTGCAGCTCTTCCAATACTCGTTGCGCTTCGCGCATCTCTCCGGCTTTTACATTCGGAATGACTACGGAATTGGTGTCAATCGCATTGGTAAGCGGTAACCGCAAGTCTTTGGCATACACCCTTTCTGCAATCTTGCTGAACACACTACCTGCCATTAAACCTCCCGAAGCCGGCAATCCCGGTTTCTGGATAGAGACAATCATACTGTATTTAGGTGCCTCTGACGGAAATATCCGCAGAAACTAACCAGGTAATTCGTTCTTCCCTGTTTTGTATCCGGCTGCCCCCTGTGAAATCTGCGCCGTTCCCGTTTTGCCTGAAACGTGGAACTGCTTGCTTCCCGCAGGTTTGGCAAGTCCTTCACCAACCACTTTTCGGAGAATCTCACGGATCTGTGCCAAAGTCTTATCCGAACAAATCTTGGGATTGATTACCTCTGTCGGATATTCTTTCACTACTTCCCCCGTCCTTCATGGCAGCTTTGACAAACTTCGGACGCACGGTGACTCCGTTGTTGGCTATCCCATTATAGAATGTGAGAATATTGATTGGTGGAACCTGTGTCTCATATCCGATACTCATCCACGGCAAAGTCGTCTTTGCGAAATAACGTTCTTTCGGGCCGCGTATATTCGGTTTTCCCTTCTCCCGCAATCTGCAGGTGTAACGGCTGGTCGATGCTCATCCGTTTTAATCCGTCTACGAATTTCTGTGGATTGCTACCATAGAAATGATCTATAATATAAGAGGTACCGACGTTGGACGAAACCCCTAGAATTTCCGTAACAGTCAGCTTTCCATATCCTCCGCGATGCCAGTTATGGTCTTTCATGACACGTCCATACATCGGCATCTGGCCGTTGCCGGTATCTACCACATAGTCCGGCGTGATCTTTCCGTCTTCAAGAGCTACCATATAGAGGCCGTTTTGAAAGTAGACCCCGGCTCGAGCATATCACTAATAGCATTGTTGCGCATTTCGTAGTACTCACCGTCTTTGCCTTGCATCATGTTGACGATGGCTTTCACTTCTCCGGTACTTACCTCCATCAATACCACCACACCCACGCTCGCATTCAGCTCTTTCAGCTTGTCTACCAATGCTTTCTCACAAATATCCTGCATGCCTACGTCGATGGTACTAATCAAATCGCAACCGTCAACCGGCGGCACATCGACAATGTTCAGGTATTTGTTCATCACCTTCTGACGGTGTGTCAATCCGTCCCGCCCTTTCAGGATGGTGTCGAAAGCAAGTTCGATACCATTTCTCGCTCCTTTGGCTGTGTCTGCATACACATCTCCCAGTGTACGGGCAGCCAGTGAACCGAACGGTTTCTTACGCTGATTGTAAGCTTGTTCCTTGAATCCGCCTTTATACCGGTTCAAGCAGAATACAGGCAGTCTCTTTACCTCTTTATATTGTATATAGGAAATACGTTTCGGATAAATCAGATAATTACGGCTTTTTGCCTGGCGTCCTTTTCTTGAGGTGTGCCTTGAATTGAGCCGCACTCTTGTCCGGGAATATCTTGTGAAGTCCGATACAGATTGAATCCATATTGGCATTGAGGATGGAATCCCGGCGTGCCTGATCTTTTTGCCTGCGTTTTTCATCCTTTTCACCGGACATAAAGTCCATATATATTCTGTACTCGGGCAGAGAGCTGGCCATCAGTTTACCGTCAGAAGAAATAATGTTTCCACGATTAGGTTTTACCGTCACATTCTCTTTACGAAACGGTCAGCCACATCCTGCCAGTATTGTCGTTCGGCAAACATGGTGATGCCTGCTTTTACAACAATAGCTACTCCTATCAACGCCATCAACAGGATGACGAAGAAGTAACGGGTCATTATGTTCTTTTTATTAACTGCCACAGTATTTGTCTTTTAAACGCTTAACTATCATTTATCAACTATCCACTATCATCTATTTAATAAGGTAAGGAGGATTGGTTGATGTTTGCAAATCGCTTTCCTTATTTGATATATAATCTTCAATGCGTGACTGGCGGCTCTTCTCCATCAGTTCCGAGCTGCGCGTCAGTGCGTCATATTTAATGTCTATCAATTCCTTTTTCAGCCGGTCTATCTCGATCTGTTGCTGTTGACTGGCATAACGATTGTGAATGTAGAAGATGATGAATACCATGATAAGTACCAGCAACTTCGTTTGACGGCGGAAAAAATCGGTAGCCAGAATGTCTCCACCCAGAATACTCTTCAGAGAGGTGCGTTTTTTCTTCTTGTCCTCTTCTGCTTTCTTGTTTACTACTTCTTCTTCCATATCTTTTTATTTCTTTTCTGCAATTCGTAATTTGGCGCTTCTCGACCGCGGGTTTCGTTCTATTTCTGCCTCGTCGGGAACGATTACCTTATTGTTGACAAGGCGGAAAGGCGTTTGCAGATTGCCGAAGAAGTCGGTTTCCGCTTTTCCTTCTACATTGCCGGTCTTCATGATATTTTTCACCATTCGGTCTTCCAGCGAATGATAGGTGATAACTACCAGTCTGCCGCCCGGCTTTAATGCCTCCGTAGCAGCCAGCAACATCTCCTTCAACGCCTCCATCTCTTGGTTTACTTCAATTCGTAGTGCCTGAACACCTTTGCCAGCTCTTTCTTTTCGCGTTCACGACCGAAAAGCGGTTTGATGACTTCCAAAAACTCACCGATGGTCCGGATATTCTGTCCGCTTCTGGCTTTAACGATGACAGAAGCCAGTTTGCGGCTATTCTTTAGTTCCCCGTACAGGTAGAGGATGTTTGCAAGACGTTCTTCATCATAAGTATTCACGATATCTGCTGCTGTCATACCGGCACGCTTGTTCATACGCATATCCAGTGCCCCGTCAAAACGGAAGGAGAAGCCACGTTCGCTATCATCGAAATGATGGGAAGATACGCCGAGGTCGGCCAGGATCGCGTCTACCTGTTCGATGTTGTGATAACGCAGGAAGTTGTGCAGATAGCGGAAGTTACTGCGCACGAAGATGAAATGAGTATCGTTGACAATGTTCCGTTCAGCATCCTCGTCTTGGTCGAATCCCAGCAGACGTCCGCCTTCTCCGAGCCGTGAAAGGATCTCGCGCGAATGTCCCGCTCCTCCGAATGTAACGTCTACATACGTTCCATCCGGTTGGATATTCATACCGTCAACGCTTTCTTTCAGCAATACAGGTACGTGATATGTCAATTCATCTTTCTCCATCTTGTCTATTATCATCGTTCATAATTTCTTCTAATGCTGCACCGAACTCTTCGGGTGACATGAAAGGCTGTTCTGCCCGTTCTTTCGCCCAGAATCTCTATCTTATTGTCGATGCCGATAAAGCGAATATCCCCATGGATACTGCAAATCTGTAAATACCGTTTCGGAATTAATATGCGCCCGTTGCTATCAGGTGTCACTATTTCAACGTCGCTCACGAATTGCCTGAAAATAAGTTGGTGTTTGCTATTCCATTTGTTCAGCCTGCTGCGTAGCTCGTTCAACTCCTCGTTCCACACGCTCTCGGGGTACAGGGTCAAACAGTCCTGAAATACGTCTTTACGCATAATAAGCCTCTCTTCGGAAGCGGCTTGTAGTTGCTTCCTGAAGGTGGCGGGTATGAACACCCTTCCTTTGGCGTCCGCCCTGGCTTCAATATTTCCTAAAAAACGTATCATTACCTTATTATAATAAGCGACCGTAAAAATATGAAATTCCCCACAATTCCCCCACAACTTTCCATAAAAAAACTTTCAGAGAAGTTTTCAACAGAATGTTAAATGTCTATTTGCTTGAAAATGATGTGCCTTCGAGAATGCTTTTACTGGTGGGGAGCCCGTGGGCGTAGAACGGGAAAAAATGTCTGTATAGGTGAATTTTAAATAATGTGGTGGGGGAGATTCTTTTTCATGCAATAGAGGTTTATCTGACACCTGGGTTCAGTGCACCCGACACCCGGGTGTCGGACAACTAATCTTCGTAATAAAAGAAAAGGCAGAATATACCGAAGTATTTCTGCCTTTTAATCATTATCAAAACTAAAAATCTGCATTAAAGAAATATGTGATTCAAAATCACTAAGTTTTATATAGTTAAGGTTTAGCGGAAGTCTTTCAACTCTTCCTGTAATTTCTGGCGCGTGAAGAAAATACGGCTCTTTACTGTGCCTAGCGGGAGGTTCAGTTTTTCCGCAATCTCACGGTATTTGAATCCTGAAACGTGCATGGCGAACGGAACTCTGTATTCTTTGGGGAGTTTGTTGACTACACGGTGCATCTCTTTCAGGTCGTATGCTCTTTCTGTATTTTCAGAACTTCCATCCTGTGGCAAATTCAGATGATAAAGATTATCAGTCTGGTCGACGAATGTCTGGTCGCGGACTACCTTGCGGTAGTTGTTTATGAATATGTTGCGCATGATGGTATACATCCATCCTTTGAAATTTGTATCAGGGGTATATTTATCTTCATTATCTAATGCTTTTAATGATGTCTCCTGCAACAAATCGTTTGCTTCTTCACGGTCAGTTGTCAGTTTATAAGCGAAGCGTAGTAATTCATCTTGTACTCCTACTAAGTCTTTTCTGAAGCTTAAACTTTTCATAATGTGTTGCTTTTTAAAGGTGAATATTCGTTTGTTATTTTCGATGTTGCAAGTTTACATGAATTTTTGAAACCCGGTAGGGGAAAAACTGACGTTTTTTTATCCGAAAACTATCCGCGGATAGTTTTTAGGTTGTTTTTGATAGTTTTTGGGTGGTGTTTTTTTGTCTTCTGAACTTAAATCCTGCATTTTCTACCAAATTATTGCGATTAATAAAAAAGAACCGTTAATTTTGTGCCATCATTTTTATTTGAAAAGAATGACTGATGACTCTTTATTTTTGATCGATGTCGATAAGATACTTCGGACGAAGGCTCCGAAGCATTACAAGTACATCCCTAAGTTCGTGATTTCTTATCTGAAGAAAATTGTTCATCAGGATGAAATTAATGTATTCCTGAATGAGTCGAAGGATAAACTGGGAGTGGACTTTCTGGAGGCATGTATGGGCTTTTTGGATGCGAAAGTGGACGTAAAAGGCATTGAGAATTTGCCAAAGGATGGTCTGTACACTTTTGTTTCCAATCATCCGTTAGGCGGACAGGATGGTGTTGCGCTTGGTTATGTGTTGGGAAAGCACTATGACGGGAAAGTGAAATACCTGGTGAATGATTTGTTGATGAATCTACGCGGATTGGCTCCCCTTTGCATACCTATTAATAAAACCGGCAAACAGGCAAAGGACTTTCCGAAGATGGTGGAAGCCGGATTCCAGTCCGACGATCAACTGATTATGTTTCCTGCCGGACTGTGCTCGCGCCGTCAGAATGGAGTGATTCGCGACCTGGAATGGAAAAAGACATTTGTAGTAAAGAGCATACAAGCAAAACGTGATGTAATACCCGTGCATTTCGGCGGTAGGAATTCTGATTTCTTCTTACAACCTGGCAAATATTTGCAAGGCATTGGGTATCAAGTTTAACATCGCTATGTTGTATCTTTGCGGATGAAATGTTTAAGAATCGCCACAAAACTTTTACTGTCACTTTTTGGCAAACCCATACCCTGGCAGACTTTTGATAAATCGAAAACCCCTGCGCAGTGGGCTGAATACGTGAAGGATATTGTTTATAAACTGTAACTGATAGAACAACTATAACAAGGAATATGGAAGAGATTATTAAACCGGTAAGCAAAGAACTGCTGAAGGCAGAATTGACGGAAGACAAACGCTTACGAATGACGAATAAGAGTAATAATCAGATTTATATTATTACTCATCAGAATGCTCCTAATGTAATGAGAGAGATTGGTCGTTTGCGTGAAATAGCTTTCCGTGCTGCTGGTGGAGGTACAGGCCTGTCAATGGATATTGATGAATACGACACGATGGAACACCCCTACAAGCAGTTGATCGTATGGAATCCGGAAGCGGAAGAAATTCTGGGTGGTTACCGGTATCTGCTTGGTACGGACGTGCGTTTTGATGAAAAAGGCGCGCCAATTCTGGCTACTTCCCACATGTTTCATTTTTCTGATGCTTTTATTAAAGAATACCTGCCGCAGACAATTGAGCTGGGGCGTTCGTTTGTTACGCTTGAATATCAGTCTACCCGTGCCGGAAGCAAAGGATTGTTCGCTTTGGATAATCTGTGGGACGGGTTGGGAGCGTTGACCGTGGTTATGCCGAATGTGAAGTATTTCTTTGGCAAGGTGACCATGTATCCTAGCTACCATCGTCGTGGCCGTGATATGATTCTTCATTTCCTCAAGAAACATTTTTATGATAAAGAGAAACTTGTTACTCCGATTGAGCCTCTGCAACTTGAGACTTCCGAAGAAGAGTTGAACGCATTGTTCTGCAAGAGTACTTTTAAAAGAGGACTATAAGATATTGAATTGTGAAATCCGTAAATTGGGCTATAATATTCCTCCGTTGGTAAATGCGTATATGAGCTTAAGCCCTACGATGCGTATGTTCGGAACAGCTGTCAATTACGAGTTCGGTGATGTGGAAGAAACCGGTATTCTGATTGCTGTAGACGAAATTCTTGAAGATAAACGAATTCGACACATCCAGACGTTTATTGAAAGCCATCCGGATGCGTTGAGATTGTCTTCTTGTGAAGGGGAAGAGGTTTTTACTCCTAAAGTGGTTACACCGCAGGCAGACTGTTCCCGTTAATTTTACGATAAAGATCAAGAGCAAAGACATCGGTCATTCCCGATATATAGTCAAGTACCGCCTGTATTCTTTCATAGAGTACGGGCGAATTTATATTGTATTGGCTGGATACCCGGTCGATCAGGAGTTTGGAATAAGCCTTTTCGGGTGAGGTTACGGCGTCTATCATCAATTCGAGTAAGGTACTGATGATGCGGAATCCCGCTAGTTCGATATCCAGTACGTCCCGTGAACGGTAGATTTTATTGATAGATACTTCGACGCTGTGTTTGTAGGCTGCTGCCGGACGTTCGGCTATGCGCTTGATTAGTGATCCTTCGAACGTGCCGGACAGTATTTCTTGTTCATGATCTAAAAAGACACGGGTACACTCCCGGATCAATAAACCGATGACGGAAGAACGCAGGTAGGCGATTTGCTCGTTGACATCATTGACAATCAGGAATGTTTTCCGGAGATGTTCCTGCCGCTCTTCGCTGAAATAGGTCATTAATAGTTCTTTGGTTTCTTCAGTGGTGAGAATCTTCAGCTTATATGCATCCTCAATATCCATCATCTGATAGCAAATATCGTCTGCCGCTTCCACTAAATAGACTAGTGGGTGGCGTGCATACTTCAAAGGATGCTCGTTGAGCAAGGTCAGTCCTAATTCAGTTGCTATTTTTTGGAAACTTTCTTCTTCGCTGATGAAGAATCCAAACTTCGATTTGGTTCCTGCAAGGCTCGATGAAAAGGGATATTTCACGATAGAAGCCAGAGTGGTATATGTCAGGACGAATCCGCCTTTGCGACGTCCTTCAAACTGATGTGTCAGTATTCGGAACGCATTTGCATTTCCTTCAAAATGTGTCAAATCTTCCCATTCCATCGGAGAAAGTTGCTCGCCGTTCGGCTGCTTTTCTTTCAGGCGAACTCCTTTTCCTTCAGAGAAAAAAAGTAGAAATAGCCTTTTCACCTGAATGACCGAAGGGCGGATTCCCCAAATCGTGTGCCAGGCAAGCGGCCGAGACGATAGAACCGATCTCCGGCAGGAAAGAATCTTGAAGTTCCGGATGACGTTCCAGAAGTGCTTTGGCAACATCGTCCCCGAGTGAACGGCCAACGCTGGCGACTTCGAGACTGTGCGTAAGTCGGTTGTGTACAAAAACGCTGCCCGGTAGAGGGAATACTTGCGTTTTGTTCTGTAATCTGCGGAAAGGAGCCGAAAAAATAAGACGGTCATAGTCCCGTTGGAATTCGGATCGGTTTTCCTGTCGTTCCTCATGGAATTCTTCCATTCCGAAACGTTTCGCTGATATTAATTGGTTCCAATTCATCATTTTATCTATAATTTTAGTGTTTACCATTCGCAAATTGGCTACAGGTACATTATTTAACTGCAAACTTAACTATTTTTCAGTTCAAAATGTGTATTTTCGCCCGTTAAATAGTAAACATGCATTTATGAATATTCAAGTTATCAATAAATCGAAGCATCCGCTTCCGGCTTATGCCACTGAATTGTCCGCAGGAATGGATATCCGTGCTAATCTTTCTGAACCTATCACATTGGAACCGTTGCAACGTTGTCTGGTGCCGACAGGACTGTATATCGCCTTGCCGAAGGGATTTGAGGCACAGGTTCGTCCACGTAGCGGACTGGCGATCAAGAAAGGGGATTACGGTGCTCAATTCTCCGGGTACGATTGATGCGGATTATCGTGGGGAAGTTTGTATCATTTTAGTCAATCTCTCCTCTGAAACGTTTGTGATTGAAGACGGTGAACGTATCGCGCAGATGGTGATAGCGAAGCACGAACAGCCTGCATGGCAGGAAGTAGAGGTGCTGGATGAAACAGAACGGGGAGCCGGTGGTTTCGGACATACCGGAGTATGATGAATGCTTAATGGAGAAAATAGAATGAAGATAAAAAATAGGATGGCTGTTCGTGACGGTATTGATGCTCACTTCATGTGGGGGAATCCGGTCTGTGCGTACAGCAAAAACAACAGCGAAAGCAGATGGAGCTTCTTTGATGAAGGAAACATTGCTTTCTGCTGAACAACAGCGTAAATATGACTACTTCTTTTTAGAAGCCATGCGGATGAAAGGAAAGAATGAGTATGATGCGGCATTTGGATTGCTACAGCATTGTCTGGATATCAACCCCACTGCTTCTTCTGCGCTTTATGAAATATCGCAATATTATATGTTCCTTCGCCAGGTGCCGCAAGGTCAGGTTGCTTTGGAGCAGGCAGTGGCTTTTGCGCCTGATAACTATTGGTATAGTCAGGGATTGGTCAGTTTGTACCAGCAACAAAATGAATTGGATAAGGCTGCGGCTTTGCTTGAGAAGATGGTGACCCGTTTCCCGTCGAAACAGGACCCTTTGTTCAGCCTTCTTGATATTTACAGTCGCCAGGAGAAGTATAATGATGTCATTTCTACATTGAATCGTTTAGAGAAACGCTTGGGTAAGAATGAGCAGCTGTCTATGGAGAAGTTCCGGATCTACCTTCAGATGAAGGATGACAAGAAAGCTTTTCAGGAAATAGAAAGTCTGGTACAGGAATATCCGATGGACATGCGTTATCAGGTAATATTGGGTGACGTATATCTTCAGAATGGTAAGAAGCAGGAAGCTTATGACGTTTATCAGAAGGTGCTGGCTGCAGAACCGGATAATCCGATGGCTATCTTTTCGATGGCTTCTTACTACAAACAGACCGGGCAGAAAGAATTGTATCAACAGCAACTGGATACGTTGTTATTGAACAAAAAGGTGACTTCTGATACTAAAATCAGTGTCATGAGACAGGTGATTGCGGAAAATGAACAGTCGTCCGCTAAAGATAGCACTCAGGTGATTGCCTTGTTTGACCGGATCATGAAGCAGGAGCAGGATGATCCACAAATCCCGATGCTTTATGCGCAATATCTGTTGTCGAAGAATATGGAACAAGAGGCTGTGCCGGTATTGGAGCAGGTGGTTGATCTGGATCCTACCAATAAAGCGGCCCGTTTGATGCTGGTTAGTGCGGCGGTGAAGAAGGAAGATTACAAGCAAATTATCAAAGTCTGCGAACCGGGCATTGAAGCTACTCCGGATGCGTTGGAACTTTATTATTATCTGGCTATCGCTTATCATCAGGCAGAACAGGGAGATAGTGTATTGAGTGTTTGCAGCAAGAGCATTGGAACATATAACTCCCGATACCAGAAAAGAAGTCATTTCGGATTTTTATTCTATCATGGGGGATATTTATCATACCAAGAAACAAATGACGGAGGCTTATGCTGCTTACGATTCGGCTTTGGTATATAATCCTTCCAATATTGGCGCATTAAATAATTATGCTTATTATCTGTCTGTGGAACGTCGTGACTTGGACAAGGCGGAGGAGATGAGTTACAAAACGGTGAAAGCCGAACCTAATAATTCGACCTATCTCGACACATATGCGTGGATACTTTTTGAAAAAGGAAAGTATGCTGAAGCCCGTATTTATATTGACAATGCAATGAAGAACGACGGCGAGAAGAGCGATGTGATTGTGGAGCATTGCGGAGATATTTATTTTATGACCGGCGATGTGGAAGGTGCGTTGAAATATTGGAAGAAGGCACTGGAAATGGGTAGCGAGTCGAAAACGTTGAAACAGAAAATAGAGAAGAAGAAATATATTGCGGAATGAAAAGAATCATTTATCTACTGTTGTTGGTGGTAGTGGTGTTGGCCGGCTGTAAGAGTTCGAAGCACTTGGCAACTTCGGAAACTAAGACTTCAACAAAGGCTCCGACATCCAGTTACCTGGCTTCCAGGCTTCAGTTGACCATTCCCGGCAAGAAGGGAAGCATGTCTGTAGGGGGAACCATGAAGATGAAAACTCATGAGCGGGTACAAATCTCCTTATTGATGCCTATTCTGCGTACAGAAGTGGCACGTATAGAAGTTACCCCGACGAAGTTTTATTGGTAGACAGGATGAATAAACGCTTTGTTCGTGCCACTAAAGCTGAATTGAAAAATGTATTGTCGAAGAATGTGGAGTTTTCCCGTTTGGAAAAAGATATTGATGGATGCCTCTCTTCCTGGTGGAAAGACAGAGCTGACAGGAAAAGATATAGGAATTCCTTCATTAGAAAAGGCAAAAGTCCAACTTTATGAGTTCTCCACACAAGAGTTTTCGATAACTCCGACGGAACTGACGTCTAAGTATAACCAAGTTCCTCTGGAAGAATTAGTTAAAATGCTGGTAGCTTTATTATGATGAAACGTTTCTTTGTTATTCTAATCAGTTGCCTGTGGTTGGCAGTTCCTCTTTTCGCTCAATCGAACAAGTTGATTCGTGAGCTGGAAAGTAAACGCGGTGCGCTGCAAAAACAGATTGCCGAATCGGAATCTATATTGAAGGATACAAAGAAAGATGTGGGAAGCCAGTTGAATAGTCTGGCTGTGTTGACCGGACAGATTGAAGAGCGGAAACGCTATATCATGGCTATCAACAATGATGTGGAGGCTATCCAGCGTGAGTTGGCTTCATTGGAGCGCCAGTTGCACGGGCTGGAGAAGGATTTGAAAGATAAAAAGAAGAAATATGAAGCTTCTGTCCAGTACTTGTATAAGAATAAGTCGATAGAGGAGAAGCTCATGTTTATTTTTTCGGCAAAGAATCTGGGGCAGACTTATCGGCGTATGCGATATGTTCGTGAATATGCCACTTATCAACGTCTGCAAGGGGAAGAAATCCTAAAGAAACAGGAGCAGATACGCAAGAAGAAAGCGGAACGTCAGCAAGTGAAAGCCGCCAAAGAGAACCTGCTGCAAGAACGTGAGAGCGAAAAGGTGAAGTTGGAAGAGCAGGAAAAAGAGAAACGCACGCTAGTGACTAATCTGCAAAAGAAGCAGAAAGGATTGCAGAATGAGATAAATAAAAAACGCAGGGAAGCCAATCAGCTGAATGCCCGCATCGATAAATTAATTGCAGAAGAAATAGAGCGTGCCCGTAAGCGTGCGCAGGAAGAAGCTCGTCGTGAAGCGGCTGCCCGTAAGAAAGAGGAAAGCAAGGAGGGAAAATCTGCTGCAACGGAAACGGCCGCTAAATCGAAACCTCTTGAGGCTTATACCATGAGTAAGGCGGATCGGGAATTATCAGGTAACTTTGCCGCGAATCGCGGGAAATTGCCAATGCCTATATCCGGCGCTTATATTATCACCAGCCGTTACGGACAATATGCCGTAGAGGGGTTGCGCAACGTGAAACTGGATAACAAGGGTATTGATATTCAGGGAAAACCGGGTGCACAGGCGCGTGCTATTTTTGATGGGAAGGTGGCGGCTGTGTTCCAATTGAACGGATTATTTAATGTCCTCATTCGTCATGGCAATTATATTTCTGTTTATTGCAATCTTTCTTCTGCATCCGTCAAAGCGGGTGATATGGTGAAGACGAAGCAATCCATCGGTCAGGTCTTTTCTGACGGTACGGATAATGGACGGACGGTATTGCACTTCCAGTTGCGTAGGGAGAAAGAAAAGTTGAATCCTGAACCTTGGCTGAACCGATAATTGAATAAAAAACACGTAGAATGAAGTTAACTAAAATACTAATATGCTTGCTGATCTTCTGGACCGGAACACTATCCGCGTCTCCTTATTTTTCGTTCAAGAAATATCAGGTAGAAGATGGATTGTCTCATAATACCGTGTGGGTGCGCCCTTCAAGATAGTTATGGCTTTATCTGGTTGGGTACCAGTGATGGACTGAACCGTTATGACGGGCGGGGCAATAAAGTGTATCGGAATGTTCTCAACGAAAAGTTCTCATTAGAAAACAATTTTGTAGAAGCCTTGATAGAGGTGGACAAGAATCTCTGGGTTGGAACAAACTCCGGACTTTATATTTATGACCGGGATACCGATCGTTTCTCTTACTTTGATAAAACGACACAGTATAATGTGTATATCAGCAGTGAGATTAAAAAGATTATCAAGACGGAAAATGGTCTTATCTGGATTGCGACTTTGGGACAGGGATTTTTTATTTATGATCCGAAAACAGAGGTGTTGACTCAAAATAGTGTTCAGACATCTTTTGTATGGGACCTCTGTCAGAGTGCTGATCGGAAGAGGGTTCTATATATCTTCCTTACAGGAAGGACTTTTGTGCTTTGACGAAAAAACGGCAAGTTTCTCCGGACGTATGAAATCTCATTAGATATAAATGCTTCCGATAGTTATAAAAGTGAACTGTATTCAGAATATCGATGGAGATATTTGGATTGGTGCGGGAAGTAATCTATTGAGCCGTTTGGATGAACGAACCGAAGCTATAGACAATTACAGTGGTTCGGCGTTTAATTTCGGAGCTGTTCATTGTTTGTTGAAGTATACGGATAAAGAGCTGTTGGTAGGAACGGATAACGGGCTTTATCTGTTCGATCAAAATACAAACACATTTCAGCGGGCGGATAATCCCGCCGATCCGAGAAGTTTGAGCGACCAGACTATCAATGGAATGATGTGGGATGCCGAAGGGGCTCTTTGGGTGTTGACCAATTTGGGTGGGATTAACTATATGTCCAAGCAGACTAAACGTTTTGATTATTATTCGCCTGCCTATCTGTCCGGAGTGCCGGGAGCGGGGGAGGTCGTTGCTCCTTTCTGTGAGGATAAGGATGGGAATATCTGGATTGGAACTCAAAGCGGTTTGTATTTTTTCAATGCTGCTACTCGGGAGCTTTCTCCTTATGCAATAGGAGGAACTAAAAATCAAAAGTATGACATTCGTTCTCTAATGCTGGATGGCGACTATTTGTGGATCGGTACTTATGCCGGAGGAATACGGGTTATCAATTTACGCACAGGGGCAGTGAAAGCCTATACTCATTCTCGTGGAATCCCCAATACGATTTGTAGCAACGATGTGTTGTGTATTTATAAAGGACGAAAAGGAGAAATTTATGTAGGAACGAGTTGGGGATTGTGTCGTTATGACGCTGCTCGAGATAACTTTATGACCATCACAAGTGTCGGTTCAATGGTTTCTGTTGTCGATATATATGAGGATATGTACAATCATCTCTGGATTGCGACTTCCAATAGTGGTGTGTTTTTCTTACAATACAATGAATGCTCATTGGAAACATTATCAGCATGAACGGGAAGATTCGACTACGATCACCAGTAATTCGGTCATTACTTTATTTGAAGATACGAAAGGAACCATGTGGTTTGGAACGAATGGGGGAGGACTGTGTTCTTTTTGATGCTAAAGAGAAAAGATTCATTGAGTTTGACCCGCATAATACTTTATTACCTAACAAGGTTATTTATGCGATTGAGCAAGATCAGGGAGGTGATTTCTGGGTATCCAGCAATGCCGGAATTTTTAAGATTAATCCTGTTACCAAAGATCATTTCCGCCAGTTCACGATTAATGACGGCTTGCAAGGGAATCAATTTATAGCCCGGTCTTCATTGAAATCATCCGAAGGAAAATTGTATTTTGGTGGGATCAATGGCTTTAATGTATTCCAGCCGGAACAGTTTGTAGATAACAAATATATTCCTCCGGTTTATGTGACCGATATTCGGTTACCTTATCAAACCGATGAGCAGGAGGTGAAGAAACTGCTTCAGTTGGATAAACCGCTTTATATGGCTGATAAGGTGACTTTATCTTATGAAAACAATAGCTTCTCTATTCGTTTTGTCGCTCTTTAGTTTTGAAGACCCGGGGAAGAACCGGTATTCTTACATACTTCGGGGAGTGGACAAGGAGTGGATTCTGAATACCGATAACAATATGGCTTACACCAATTTGCCTCCCGGTGAGTATTTGTTCGAAGTCAGAGGCTCTAATAATGATCGTCAGTGGAACGAGAATACTATCACTTTAAAGGTGGTGATTACCCTCCCTGGTGGCGTAGTACCTTTGCTTACTTCGTTTATGTGCTCATGCTGTTGGGATGGATCGGCTGGATGGCTTGGCGATGGAACCTCCGTGTTAAACGCAAATATAAACGGCGGATGGAAAAATACCAGACTGCCAAGGAACAGGAAGTTTATAAGTCGAAGATTAGCTTTTTTATCAACTTGGTACATGAGATACGTACTCCGCTTAGTTTGATACGGCTTCCTTTGGAGAAATTATTAGAGAAAGAGCATGAAGGAAAAGATCTCAAGTATTTGTCTGTGATAGATAAGAATGTAAATTATCTGTTGGGGATTACTAATGAATTGCTTGATTTTCAGAAAATGGAGAGTGGTACGCTACATCTGAATCTGAAAAAGAGTGATATTAAAGAACTTGTCAGTGACGTTTATAATCAGTTTACAAGCCCTGCTGAATTAAAAAGGTATTGATTTGCAACTGATCGTGCCCGAACAAGAGCTGGTGTCTACGGTGGATAAGGACAAATTAAGTAAGATTCTTGTCAATCTGATGGGAAATGCCATCAAATATGCGCATGCGCGTATTGACTTGAAGCTGCTTGTCACTGATGGGGGATATGAGATACAAGTGAACGATGATGGTCCCGGAATACCAAATGAACAGAAACAAAAGATATTTGAGGCTTTCTATCAACTGCCTGACGATAAGGTGGCCACAGCAGTAGGCACTGGCATCGGATTGGCTTTTTGCGAAATCTTTGGCAGAAGCTCATCAGGGAGATTTGCGTCTGGAAGATAATGTTGGAGGTGGTTCTTCGTTTATACTGTCTCTTCCGTTCAAAGAGTGGGAGACGGAAAAAATGGGCGATATTGTAGAAATATCCCCGGAGCATGCGGATGCTTCTGAAACGATTTCTTCGGAGTATTCAGGGAAGAAGTTTACAGTTCTGTTGGTTGAGGATAATGTTGATTTGCTGAATCTGACTCGTGAGTCATTGGCGGCATGGTTCCGTGTGTTGAGGGCTTCCAACGGTCGTGAAGCACTTGAAGTGCTTGCGAAGGAAAATGTGGATGTGATAGTGAGTGACGTAATGATGCCGGAGATGGATGGGCTGGAACTTTGCAGCAAGGTGAAGTCTGAAATCTCTTATTCACATATTCCGGTTATTTTGTTGACGGCGAAAACCACTTTGGAGTCTAAAGTCGAAGGACTTGAATGTGGAGCGGATGTATATGTTGAGAAACCATTCTCTGTTAAACAGCTCCATATGCAGATCGAGAATCTGTTGAAGTTGAGGCAGTCTTTCCATAAATTGATGGTGAGCTTGGCAGGAGATACGGTTGCTGTTTCGACAACGGATTTTGCGATGTCTCAAAAAAGGATTGTGAGTTTATAGCTAAGATACAGGGAGTAATAGCCGAACAGTTGGCGGATGAGAACTTCTCGATAGATACTTTGGCGGAACAAAATGAATATGAGCCGTTCTAATTTCTATCGGAAGATAAAGGCTTTGTCCGGAATGTCTCCTAATGATTATTTGAAGACACTTCGTATGAATAGAGCTGCTGAACTGATTGTGAGCGGTACCCGGATTTCTGAAGTGGCAGCGCAGGTAGGATTTACTTCTTCTTCTTATTTTGCGAAATGTTTTAAAGCGCAATATGGTGTACTGCCTAAGGAATATACAGGTCAGCCTCCGATTTCAGGTGAGGCCTGATAAAGAATGGATAAAAGCATATAAAAAAACTCCTGTCGTGCAATATCATTGGATATTTTCCGATAGGAGTCAAATATAAAATAATTAATCGAGTGCTCTTTCTAATTAATTGAGTAGGCTTTATTTCTTTTTTTGTCCCGGGTAAGGTTCTACCATGCAACGTTTAGCCCATGCTTCGTAAGCCTTTGTCATTTCAGCTACTTTTTCAGGGTATTGTGCTGCCAGATTATGCATTTCGCTCCGGTCCTCATTCAGGTTGTATAATTCCCATTTAGCGTTTTCTCCCGGACGAACCAGTTTCCAACCGTCATTAGAGAGGAATGCACGTTCATTGTAATGTTCGAATCCAAGGTAGTCATGTCCTTCACGATGTCCGGTCTTGAAGATAGGAACCAGACTCTTGCCTTCCAATGGAATGATGTCATTTCCTTTGTATTTGGTAGGATAAGTGGCGCCTGCCATATCGATACAGGTAGCCATGATGTCCATCACATGTCCGATTTCAGGAGTCGTTTTGCCGACATTCTTCTTGATACCTTTCGGCCAGTGAGCAATCATCGGAGTACAGATACCTCCTTCATAAGATTTGGCTTTCCAAAAACGGAACGGTGTGTTGGCTACGTTTGCCCAGCGTGCTCCCAGTGAAGCATAAGTTGTTTCCGGTCCAGGCAGCACTTCTTTGTTATGAGGATAAACCATTTTCTCCCCTTTACGTGTCATATCAGGACGGTCATTTTCTCCTGGAGAGTAGTTCTGACAATCTTCATTGCTGCATCCATTGTCGGAAAGGAATAAAATCAGTGTATTTTCAAGTTGTCCTGTCTTTTCCAAAGCATCGATTACTTGTCCTATTCCCTGGTCCATACGGTCGATCATGGCAGCATGAACAGCCATGGCACGAGCATCCCATTCAGCATGTGGGTTATCTTCCCATTTATCTTTGAACTGTCTATCAGACAGGAAATTATCCATGTTAGGGAATATACCAAGCTGTTTCTGACGTTCGTAACGTGCATTACGAATGGCTTCCCAACCTACTTTATAGGTATCCTTGTATTTTTCAATATCTTCCGGCAGTGCATGCAACGGCCAGTGTGGTGCTGTGTAAGCCAGGTACATAAAGAATGGTTTATCGTCTTTGGCATACTCTTTCACTTCTTTCACTGCACGGTCTGAAAGCGCCTGTGTGATGTAATATCCGTCGGGTACTTCTTTCACGGGTACTTCACCTTCTACCAGACTGAATGGGTCAAAATAGTCTACTACTCCGTAGATAGTACCATAGTGGGTATCAAATCCGCGATTCACCGGATAATGACAAAGATCAGAATAGGTTTCGTGGTATACGTGATGTGCGAGCCATTCGCGTTGGTCTTTGCGTAGTGGAGTTTCTGCGATGTGCCATTTACCTACCATGCTGGTAGCATATCCTGATTCTTTCAATACCTCTGCGATGGTAACGGCATTGCGTGAGTGTTCCCCGGTAACCCGGCAGGTGGTCATCGAAGGTCATACGTCCGATTCCTGTCTGATGTTGATAAAGTCCCTGTCAACAGGGAAGCACGCGTCGGACAACTCCGGCTGGTGTTATAGAAATGATTGAAACGTACTCCTTGTTTTGCCAGTTTGTCCAGATTAGGTGTGTGGATTTCACTACCGTAGCATCCCAGGGTCGGAATAGCCTAGGTCATCTGCAAGAATTACCAGGATATTGGGTCTTTGATCGGACTTTTTTTCCTTTGGCCTCTGCTGCAGAATGTCCAGCAACCATCAAGGCGGTTGGTAATAGTAAAAATTTAGAATTCATAAGTTTAATGTTGGTTTATAATTTGTTTTTCACTGTATTACTCTTTTCCTTTTGTCTTTGTTTTCCTCATACCATTTACATACTTTCTTGCTCAACTTGGCAACCAAATCAGGATGCTCATTTGCGATATTATTCTTTTCGAACTTATCCTTTTCCATATCATATAATTGCGCATCGCTTCCGTCACCGTTCACTAATAATTTCCATTTTCCACTGCGTATAGCTAAATGGGGGCTTCTGTCATAAGGGTTCCCTCTGGGAAAGCCAAAATGTTTGTTTCGTCCGAAGTCCCACATTAAATCGGTTTTGCGTTTGGCTTCCGATTTACCGAGAAGAACTTTTGAATAGTTCTGTCCATCGCCTTTGTAACCTTTTTTCTGTTTTGATTCCGGCTATAGAACACAAAGTCGGATATAAATCTACTGCGCATAATACAGACTCGTTATTTACCTGTCCGGCTTTAATTTTCTTTGGATATCTAACGATGAACGGCATACGGATCCCACCTTCATAAAGACTATTTTTTTAGTTCCTCTCAAATAAGCGGAACGTACAGATTTAAAGCTGGGTGCAGGACCATTGTCGCTAGTGAAAATAATGATTGTATTTTCTCCCCACTCCCAACTCATCCAGGGTTTTGATGAAACGTCCGAGTTGTTTGTCCATCTCCGCTAGTACAGGAGCAAATGCTTCTTGTGTTTCCCAGCTTTTTCTTTCCTTTTGTTTGAATTCCGGTACCCAAGGGGGTATGCATATCATCCGGCCATAGATTCAGGAAAAAAGGTTCGCCTTTATGCTTTTTACAAACTCAATACTTTTTATCTACAAAGTATTCGGTACGTCTCCAGCGTTTCACGCTGTCTTTATCCGACCAGATCCATTTGGTAGCAGTGATTGCTGGTTCCGGATCCGGACTTTCGTAGGTTGATATATATTCGTCAAAACCGTAATTTTTAATAGAAGGAGCGTTATGTACGTCACGTCCGCCTCCCATGTGCCATTTTCCGATGTGTCCTGTTGAGTAACCTGCATTTTGGAAAGCACGCGCCATTGAAGGCAACTTATCATCCAGGAAATTACGTTGTTCGCATCTCTTATTAGCAGCTTTGTCGTTCAGGAAAGTGTTGATTCCCACTTCAAGAGGAAAGAGACCTGTGGTTAATCCACAGCGGGATGGAGAGCTAACCGGCGCAGAAGAGTAATATTGGTTGAATAATAGTCCGTCCTGTGCTAACTTGTCAATATTAGGAGTAGGAACGAATTTACCTCCATAACAACCTATGTCACCGATACCCATATCATCGATATAGATAATTACTACATTAGGTTTGGTTTCTGCTTGTGTGTTAGCAATGGGGAGTAGGGCTCCCAGCCAGGGTAAATGTTTTTTCAGATTCATAATTATTGTGATTTAATTAACTTCAGTTTTTCATGATGACTTTTCGCAAAAGTAGGGAAGATATCAGAGAAGGAAGGAAAAATACTAATCAATAAAGGAAAAAAAAAAATGGTAGAATGATAGATTTCTTCTTTTCTTCTAATTGAGAAAACAGGAATAGAGAAGCTCGTAGAAACCAAGAACTTCTCTATTCTTCTAATTATTCTATGATACGATCATTGGAGAAAGTATCTTGAATGGGAGCTTTACTTCGCCACGGTTTTAGTCAGTAATTGTACCCATGAGTATTTAGTGTTTTCTACCCAATTATCCGGTGAGACTTCGATAGTACCAGTTTTTGCTGTTATTTTTTGTATGCAAATCAATCCTTTCTTTCCATTGGCTGTTTTGAACAGGTAAACTTTATTTGCCTGAATAGCTAAGACTTCGGAGGTTGGATCTGCCAGATTTTCTATCGGAGTTGCATCTACTTGGGAGATTGCATTAAATTCTGATTGTGATAAAGAGGTTTCAGCAAATAATGTGTGTTGTAAACCATTAATTGTCATCAAGCCATAATCACTTCTTTTAGCAGGTGAAACAAGAACTGGTACATTTTCGCTTCCTGAAGGCAAGATAATATCTCCGAGTGAGAAATCGACTTCGTTTGTATATTTCATGGCATCAGCGGCCATATAGGTGCGTTCAAGAAGCCATTTTATTGGTATATTTATAGACAAGATCAGAGATTTTTCTTTTCATTTCTTATATACCTTTTTACTTATATTGTTATCATTTTGAGACATGAGAAACCAATATAGTTCCCCATGTCTCAAGTTTTTTAGATTACTTCCATGATTCTCTACTCGTAAATCATTCACAGGGATCGCGACGTAACACTAATTGTTCTTTCACTTTATAGCGTTTGCCTGCCAATTCATAGGTGTAATTCAGGTTGACTTCCGGACAAGGTTTGTCTCCACTGTTGAAGGTGTAAGTCGGACTTTGGGCAATGTAGCTGCCATTTCCTTCAATGATTGTAACTCCTCCTTCTATACCTTCTATTTGAACATTGTAGTCTGAACCAGATTCGCCGTTGTTGTCGATTGTCAACTGGAAACGATTGATGTTGCTTTTTGCTAAGTTTGCTACTCCGGGTCTTAACAATTTATTTTTTTGCGAGAGTACTTAGTTCCAATGTATTATTATTTATCAAGTCTTTTTTCTTTATACACCACAGTGGTACCTTCTATTATATTCCCATTATCATCTACTTCGCTTACTTCACCTTGAAGGTAGTAAACTCCGGAAAAGGAACTGACATACTTTATTGCTACAATAGAATAATCCGCTCCCTCGCGAATCCAGTGTTCATGGAACTTTCTGTGACTTTGAAAGGGAGGGCATAATGCGTAGTCAGACTTAGTGGATCTCTATAAAAAGCATCTGTAAACTTGATTTCAACATCTGCTACAGGTAAATTAGATTTCCGTACTTTAAATATCTCCGGATCTTCCAATATGTAATATTCTTCGGGGAGAAGTGTAAGAGGAGTACCCTCTAATAAAGAAGCATCCAAGGTGAATTTAGCCCAATCATTCATGTCAACTTCTCGTTTACCTCCTAATGATACTCCTACATATATAGGCATATCACGGTCTGATATTACTGTACGCAATGGGTTTTGTAAAGCAAAACCAACATTTGTTGTTTCATAATCATGCGTATAATCTTCATAGCAAGACGTTAAACAAGTCGTCAAAGCGAGCAATATTATTTTTTGCAATTTTCATAATCGTATTTAATATTAGTTATTATTCCACCCCATATTATTTTTGAGGTTTGGGTTCTTTAATAATTTCGTCGTTAGGTAACGGCAAATAGTAATAGCGAAGTGCATCCAACGGACGTTGTTCTATTTCTTTTATTTCATAAGAAAGACCGTTATCTGTTCTTGTCACTTGTATTCCTTCAATAGTGGTATCTAGGCGAAGTAAACAGCGGCGTAAATCCCAAAAACGCTGATCTTCGAAAGCAAATTCTATACGACGTTCATTTTGGATTAATTTCCGGAATGCGTCTTTACCTTCAGAAGCTATTTCTGACAAATAGGTAGCATCTGTGATACCACCTGATTTTTCACGTATGATTTTTAAGACATCAAAAGCACTATATTTACAGTCGTCACCTTTACCTTCAGGTCCCCATGCTTCATTAGCGGCTTCTGCATAATTCAGCCAAACTTCTGTTTTACGTAATAATGGGTTAAAAGTGCCGAGAATTCAATGTTTGAATCGGATCCAGCATATTTTTTTTGTAGTAGACAAGAACTTAGATAAATAATATCCCGAACGACTGGCATAAATGTGAAAGCTCTCTGAATCTTTTCCACCTTCGGATACATCAATGTTTGAGTTATAAGCTCCAAATTTTTTCCTTGATAATATAGATTCATATTGAATCGGTTATCTCTAGCTATTAGATACGGATCTTGCTCGTCATATAATGAACGTGAATCTGTTATTGGATAACCATTTTTGGCAGGAAAGGCGGCAGCTAAATTATGGGAAGGAATTGTTTGTGCATTTCCCAAATAAAAAGGAGGATAGTGTCGGCTTTCCATACCATGTACAAGTCCCATGTAGGTGCGGAAAATAAAATCGGCCGGGGTATCACTGCCAGCGTCAGCCAAATCTTTAGCAGCCATCGCTGTAAAGGTATAGTTTATCCCTGCGTCTTTGAGCACTTCATTGGCAAAAAAGAGCAGCACGTTCCCAACCAGCTTGATAAGTAGCTTCATTCAATACAGTAAAATTACCCATGCCATTTATTTGAATTACATCCTTGTCTTGATAAGCTGCTGGACTTGCTGCATAGAGCAAAGTTCTTGCTTTAAGAGCATTTGCCGCTAATCCGCAAGCTCTACCAATTTTAGATTTTCCGACAACTACATCATCTCCTGTGTAAGTTACAGGCAAACGTCTGGCAGCTTCTTCACAGTCGGAAACAATCTGGCTGACGCAATCTTTATACGAATCACGCTTAAACAGGCTCGGTTCTGCCGCCTCCTTATCACCAATAAAATGATTGGTAATAGTATATCCCAATGCTTCTCCTTCATCTGTCCGTCCTCCATAAGTTTGTAACAATTTGAAGCTGCACCATGCTCTTAAAAAATAGGCTTCGCCAAGTAAACGAGTCTTTATTGCCTGATCAGTTTCTTTACTTACACGATTGTATATTACATCATCTGTAACTCCTTTTTTCCATAAATAGATTGATGCTTTGTATCTTATCATACATATTCTCCCAATTTCCAAGATGGATTTGTCGAGCGACTGAATGCTCCCATACTAGCACGATATACACTCGAACCATAATTTCGGGTTAGTGCATTGTCTGTTGCAGCATCTAAGAAATTATCATCATAATGATCCGGAACAACCATTAAATCTGCATATACTTGCGTCAAAACGGCTTGTGCCATATCGGGATTAGTCCATACGGTCTCACTGGACCATTCATTTGTCAATTTAGGGTCAAGCAGATCTTCACAAGAAACAATACTTCCCCAAACACAGGCTAACAGTATTAATTTGCTTATTTTCATATTTGCATATTTTTTAAGTTTAGAAAGAGACGGATAAACCGCCGGTTACAGTCATATAGGCCGGATAATTTGTGATTCCGGCATTTAATCTTTCCGGGTCCAGATCCTTTATTTTAGAGAAGGTAAGCAAATTTGTACCACGTACGAATAGTTTACATTTGTTTGCAAAAGAATCTACCTGCCTTATTTTCAAATGTATAACTAAGTTCTACATTTTTCAAACGGAAAAATGAGCCATTCTCTGTCCAGAAACTGGAATCACGAAAGTTATTGCTTTCTGTCGTTGTTGTTAATCGGGGCATTGTACCTGAAGGATTATTAACCTCATGGTAGCGATTTAATGCTAATTCAGAGTATCCATTCAGACCATTATTCCAATAATAAGCGTTTGTACATAATTGAGTAATACCTGTATGAAGAGTTCTAACATATAAAAGTCCAAACCCTTTGTATTTGAGGTCTACATTGATTCCCCAAGTGGTTACAGGAAAAAAACTTTGCCCTAGGCTCATACGGTCATTATCATCTACAATCCCATTGTTGTTTAAGTCAGCGTATGCAATATCGCCGTTTTGATATATACCGTATGATTGTAATGAGTGACCTTCTAATGGAATGTCTTTTTCCAAATAATCCTAGTGCCTGTAAGCCAAAAATAGTACTAGTAGGCCGTCCAATGGCTTTACGATAGCTTTCCACTCCTTCTATTTCGTTCCATTTATCTAATTTATTTTTTGAATAAGTCATATTGGCTCCGACTGTGTATAAAAAGTCCCGTCCGATATTCCCTTTCCAGTTGATTGCAATATCTATACCTTGATTAGTCACCTGACCGATATTTTCATACATGGTATAATTCCCTGCTGTAGCAGCATATTGGGCGTTATTCACTCCGATGATGTCTTTTCTACATTCATGGAAATAATTGAGTTCTGTGCTTAGGCGATTATTAAAAGAATAATCCTTCGATACCAATATTAAACTCTTGAGAGTATTCCCATGTTAAATCAGGATTTCCCCAGCGAGCTAAACTAACTTTATGATCTGTTTGATCCTGGAAGAAATTATAGTTGCCATTATTATTCCAACCAGTTTGATACAAGAAGAATCCAGTATTACCTGTATAGCCTAATACACCGAAACTTGCTTTTAGCTTCAGAAAGTTAACAGCCTTTGCTTCTTTCATGAAACTTTCGTTAGAAATTATCCATGAAGCTCCTACAGCCGGAGAAAAGAAAAACGATCAGTTTTTATCAAATTTGTTGGACCCCATAACAGCCAGAGTCAGCTCGGCTAGATAGCGTTTGTCATAACTATAGTTTAAACGCAGAGAGATGTTGGCATCTTTAAAATCTTGTGTCATTCCTGTCATCTCATTCTTTGTATACCGGAATGCGCCAATTGCTGAAAAGATCATGCACTCTAATGTGCGTTCATATCCTATATCTGCACGCATACCAAAATAGCGGTAGGTATTATTGGAGGCTATCTTTTGCGTTTTGGGCAAATCCAGCTTTTTCATCTGTGTATATCGGGTGATAGTTTCACCGTCTAAATCACTGTAAGTGTCAATGGCATAAGTTGGATAAGTATTCCTTAATTCTTGACGTAAATAACTATAATTGTCAAAAGTTACATAAGCATTAAATGTCAATCCCTTAACGTATTTATTGAAGTCAAAATTTGCTCCAAGGTTTGTCTGGCTATTTACATACCTTTCGGAAGTGTCACCTCCATAAACCATATCTGCATATAAATTGTCTACTATCCGTGTGCTGGCTCGAAGAATGGCGTGCCATCTTCATTGAGGGGTAAACTGTCCCGATAATGTTTCATTAGGAATAATGAAAGGGTACTCATTGGGACGATTAGAAGATAATGTACTGAATATGCCTGCACCATCTTTTGCTCCCCAGTTTTTCAGTTCCACACGAGCTGCAACATCTGCTGTTACTGTAAGAAAATCGGTGATTTTAATATCCAGATTACCACGTGCATTCATACGGTGTAAAGCCGAACGTTCTCCTACTTTTTCTAATCTGGAACCGCCAGTATATCCACCAACTAATGCGTATTTCACACCTTCATTACCTCCATTAAACTCAATTGTACCTTTTCGGTAGATATTTTTGGTTCAATAAGAACTCATTGTAATAATCAATATTTGGATACAATACATCATTGACTCCACTACTATTTCTGTATCCTTCTAATTGTTTGTTAGTATAATAAGGATTCATCTCCCATCGTTTATACGAGCTTCATTAAACAATTTTGAATAGTTGTAGGAATCCAGATATTTAGGTACACGTGTAGAGGGCTGTACACCGTATTCTACCCCCGACACGAACAATTCGTTTATGAGCTTCTCCTCTTTTAGTACGTACCAAGACCACTCCGTTTGTGGCAGCTGCTCCATACAGGATTTTGGCTGTAGCATCTTTTAAAAACTTCGATGGATTCTATTTCTTCCGGTAGGATATCATCTATCGGACGTTCTATTCCGTCAATAATAACCAAGGCCGTATTTGTTCCATTATTGTGTTGTCCGCGTACATATAATGTTGATGTGTTATAGCCCAAGCCGCCATCACCGGAAATAGCAATTAGTCCGGCAGCCTGTCCTTGTAAGGCATTGGATAATTGTAAATCAGGGTATTTTAATACATTTTCCATAGATAACTTGGATACTGTACCTACCAGGTCCCGCTGATACGTTTTTCCACCGTCTGCACGTTCGTTGTATGTTTCTTTCTGAAGCATATAGATCTTCATTTTGTAATTTGATGACAGTGGGCTGTTCTTTTTTGCGAGGTTTATTACAACATCTTTATAACCGAACGCTTCAATTAATAAGGTTCCATCAGCTTTTGTTTTGAGTGCAAATTTTCCATTTGCATCTGTATAGTTTATAATAGAACCTTCACCGCTCAATACTGTTACTCCGCTTAGCGGTTTACCTGTGTTGTCTGTCACCAGCCCTTTCACTTCAATAAGGGCTGTTTTTTTCTTTTAGGTTTATTCTGTGCTTCTAGCGAAGTGGCTATGCCGGATAATATAGCAGTGACAAACAGAATAAATATGAATTTATTATATCTTTTCATTTGATTAAGCCATTTTAATTACCAATATGGGTTTTGTTGCAAATTATTCAATGCGTCTACGTCATGTTGAGGCAAAGGATACCAGTAATTCTTCTTTGTAAAAGAACGCACTTCCGAGTTATATCAATTTGTTCATAATCATAAGTCAATGTAGATTTGTCCGTGATACTTCCATGGTTAGATTCTCGTGGTGTGAATAATGCTCCCTTAATAGGATAAGTATCCTTGAATGTTTCTTCCAAGATCATCCAACGGCGGATATCCCACCAACGATGATTTTCAAACATTAATTCTACGGCACGCTCACGGCGATAAGCTGCACGGAATTTATCAGGATCGGCTACAATATCTGATGGCAGATCTGTTAAGCCAATTCGTCTGCGAAGAATATTAATAGCTTCTGCAGCTGATATAGGACATCCCTCAATAGTTGCCGTAGCACTTCCACAACCCTCAAATAGGGCTTCTGCATAATCTAAATAAATTTGCGAAGCACGGATATATATGGTGAGGAAGCGATAGTCCCACCAACAGTTTGGATTGTTCTTTTCAAGATACTGATTGCATTCCGGCCACATGAACTTTTACACATAAATCCTGTGAACATTCGTTTATTGCAGTCTTTTGAGTTAACATGTGCTGATAGGCTGCTCCTCCTTTGTAGGTTGTAATGTAATAGGTACGTCCATCAGCGTAATGTCCCCAAGTTGTTCCAGGTAAAGGATGTTGTTATAGAAACGGGGATCACGATCCTCAAATGGCTTATGGGCATAGTCAAGTGCATAGCCGCTTCGTGGGTCATCAATCGGGTAATAAATACCGTCTGCTCCCTTCTTGTCAAACATGTTGACGATATTCAAACTTGGGCAGCACATGGAATTTCCATCTGGTCCCGAACCGAATGCAAGATCCTCATATTGCCAGAATGTGCGGATAGTGCGTTTTTGGTTTTTGATTAGCAGCATTAGGAAATTGCCGCTTGACCCAAATGTACTCCGGTTGATGTACAGGTGGATATTTAAAATAGAAAACATTCGTATATTCTTCTTTACTAGCCAAACCATAGGGATAAGGGGCAGACTTACTTCCATCCATATAACGTATTACTTCATAAGCGGATTTTGCTGCGGATTTTTTGCGCGTTCCGTGTCATAGCCTTTGTTTTCTGTAGAATTTAAATCATTCTGCATCAATGGACTTGCATCAAACAACTGTGCCCATTCTTTAAGTGCCATTGCTGCAATTTTTTTGTGGGTCTTCCATAGTTTGGATCATCCCAACTATCAGGTAACATATAGATTGCTTTTTTTGTATATCTTCCATCATCCAGTCGTGTGATTCATGGTAGGTCACACGGGGAATATCATCATCCCCACCTTCAAAGACTTTGTCAATAATAGGCATCCCCCCATATCTTTTAATTATCTGAAAGTAGAACCAAGAACGATAGAAATAAGCTTGTCCCAAGATTTCATTTTTTTGTTCAGGTGTCAGGAGCCTTGTCGATATCATTAATTATGCGATTATTGATGCGTAATGCCTTATATGAACGAGATATGGCTGTACTTCCGCCGTTACCAATCTCAAAGGTTGTATTTGACTTGGCATTACTTAACCAGTTTCCGGAATGTAAAAAGTAAAAACGGCAGATGAATTATCTGTAGTTGCCATTTCGTCTGCAAAGAGACCGACAAATGCGCGTCCATTTTCCCAATTATCCATCACCATAACATTTTCCAATTGGTTGAAAGATTGATCTAAGAAACCTCGTAAGGAATAGTAATCCCTAAAGATATCATCTTCTGTCAATCCTACATCTTCCCTTTTATCTAAGAAGTCTTCACAGCTTGTCATCCCGCCAAGAATGAAAACTGAACAGATATATAATAATACTTTTCTCATCTTTATTTCTTTTGAATATGATTAAAATGAAACTCTTAGTCCTAAAGTGTAAGTACGGACAATCGGATAGCTGCCTACACCTCCTGTTTCAGGGTCCACGCGTTTGTCCCCTTTCCAGAAGGTTAGTAAATTATTCCCGTTCATGTAAACCTGAAGATTAGAGATATGTGCTTCACTCAACCATTTTTTTAGGGAATGTATATCCTATCTCCATGTTCTTTAATCGTATATATACGAATAGTCGGAATAGCGATAAGTACTTTCCACTTTGTTGTATGTATTGTTCAAGTGTGTAGCAGGTCGCATAACACCCGATGAATTAGCTGTTTCCGGCGTCCATCGTTCCATGGATTTTGGTTGAACACGTATGTTTGAAGCTGGAAAATCCCACAGATATTGATCGAACTGTAACTTATATATATTGCGTGGCGAATAGAGCATTGCACTGAAGTTAAGTCCTTTCAATTGAACCCGAAAGAAAATCCGATGGTAGTCAATGGGTAATTCAATTCGTCTACAACTACCTTGTCGTTTGAGTTGATTATTCCGTCTCCATTGAAGTCTATATAGATAAGGTCTCGGAATTACTTGCGATGCTGTAGTACCATTTATAGCTGTTTGTGCGTAATTGAACACATCGTCTATCGAACCATAATTACCGATCGCAATAAAACGGTTTTGATAATCAATCGGTTTACCTGCAGCTTTCAAGTGCTCATCCGCATTTCTAGGATCATCTTTATAGACAATCCGGTTTTCGCTGGCTGCAAAAGTTAAAGCTCCCCAGTAATTAAAATTACGTCCGATTTTGTCATTCCAGCGTAACTCTAATTCTAAACCATGATTTTTCGTTTCTCCTCGGTTGATAGCGTTAAAAGTAGCTCCTACAATAGAAGACGTAGTTTGTGGGGTCATTAGAATATCTTTACGATTCTCTTTAAATAAATCCAAAGTTAAATCTAACTTATTCCATAAGCCAATTTCTATTCCAAAGTTATGTTTAGTCGCTTTTTTTTCCCATGTTGAAGTCAAGTTAGCAATATCTCCTTCTGTATAGAGCGGGCTATGTGTGACTCCTTGTGTATTTCCTAATTCAATACTTCCTAAAGAATTAAATAATTGGATGTAATTCCAACGTGCAGCAGCTGCATCACTACCGACTTTTCCGTATGAATATCTAAAATTTTAGGTTAGTCAGCACATCTCCAACATGTTTTTTTATAAAAAGGTTCTTCTGAAGCACGCCATCCCAAAGAATAGGAAGGGAACAGGCCGAAGCGTTGTCCTCGGGCAAATTTTTCCGAACCTGTATAAGAGATATTCATCTCTGCCAAATAACGTTCTTTCCAGTTATAAGTAACACGTCCCACCCATTCTTCACGATAACTTGGGAATTTGATAACTTTATCATCTTTTTGAATCAGATACTTGACGGTTCATCAGAGCTAACGCTGTTACATTATGACTCCCGAATGAACGATTATATTCCACAGAGAATTCGTAATATAACTTACGATTATAACCGTCCAAATTGTCATAAGAAACGTTGGGAGGTAGTTCAATATCCTCATCATTTGGCCATCGTTTTTCCAAAATCATGGGGTAAGTGAGAGAACCATCTGCATTGACTGTCGGATTAGAATAATCATATTCGCGATGGTATTTAATAATACTGTTTCTGGATTCAAAAATCATTGTTACCCCAAATTTCACCAGTCTTTATACTAGAACGAGTAGTGGAAGCAGAGGTGTATGAAACTTTAGCGGCAGCTTTTAGTCCTTTAGTTAGAAAGTCCAGTTTTTGTTCCAAACGAACATCATACCATCCCTGAAAGGTTTTATACAGTTGTGATCCATTCGTATTCATATTACAAACAGGATTATAGCCGGCAGTAGATCCATCTCCCCAATAGCCATCACTATACTTTATCGGGAAAGAATTGGTTGGTGCCGCAATGATTCTAGTGTACACATCATCAGCAAAGTTGTCATTGCGGTATCCCATTTTCCCTGCAATATTTACTGATAAGGAAGTCGTTTTAGTTAAATTAAAATCTAAATTTGAACGCCAGTTATAACGGCGATAGTAGTTTCTTGGATCAAAAATTCTCCTGTTTCTGTAAATCATAAATATCACCGTCATTTGATAACCGATGGAGGCGAAGTAACGCATGAAATTGGTTCCTCCGCTGATATTCACATTATATTGTTGGGAAAAACCAGGTTTAAACCAACTCATCCCACCAGTCTACTTGTGGAAAGACATCATTATAAGGGCCGTAGTTGCCTGTATCAAAAGCATTTGACCAAGCATTGATGACAGATTGTTTAATTTGTTGATTCCAGTTGTTGTCATTAGCTACAGCTTCATTATACATTTTCATAGATGTAACATAATCTGCCCATTCCATATTTGCAGTAGTCTGTTTAATACCAAAGCTTGTAGAAAAATTGATGTTTGGTTTCTTATCTTGTCCGCGTTTGGTTGTTAACAATATTACACCATTTGCACCTCGAACCCCCATATACGGCTGTAGCAGAGGCGTCTTTTAGAATAGATATAGACTCGATTTCATTCATGTCAACATCGTTCATATCCCTTTCTATACCATCCACTAATACTAAAGGGTCAGAGTTTTTGCCAGGAAGCCTTACCACGAATGTACATTTTGGTATCACTTGCTCCAGGCTTGCCTGACAGCAATACGTAACTGAACGAAGTACAATAT
>VOFK01002801.1_pt1 | contig 47473 bp, 94 predicted proteins | sample 5384121 | NCBI WGS metagenome assembly VOFK01 (sample SAMN12384730, study PRJNA508395) | human gut metagenome | isolation source: healthy gut J | host: Homo sapiens | reverse complement strand
TAAAAAGTCAGAATGATCTTGCCATGAAATATATTGTTACCAGACAAACAATGCACGAAAAAGTACATCGTATTTTGGTGAAAGTGCTGAAATTATTTGAAAACGAAAAATAAATCCCCTTACAAATCTCAATTTCGTTGCCAGTAAGTAGTGAAGGGGAAAAAATCGATGAAACTAATTCGGAGAATTTTCTCGACAGAATCTTGACAACCGAATATCAACTCTGCAAGTACGTTAATCACACGGTCGGTATGAAATCTCGGCAGCCAAATGTGATGTCCGCCATGACCTTGAAAAAGCGAGCGATAAAGACAAGTCACAGACCTTTGGACAGCAGCCAAAGTCGGCGATGAAACGTGTGAGGATAATGATACTTCCCAATGAGGGCTAAAAGAGCGGGTGAAACGCCCATGATGCGGTTACGCTGACCGCAGCTTGCAGAGTTCCGCCGTGACGGTCGTTGAGAACAAATATCACGGAAAATCGTCTGAAACTAACGAATCAGACGAAGGCAAAACGAAGTTATACGGCGGTTTGCGTTATAGCAGACCGCCATTTACATATTAAATTCACAAGAACAGGAGGCTGATAGTATGAATGATATATCAGAAGAAAAAAGAAACGCCGAAGCTATTTGACTTTCAGCTAAAATCAAGTAGATTCGGCATTGATGTTAGAATCCCGTGCATAAAAGCTTTCAGATAATCACCCATGCAAAGGCTGTGTGTGGTATGACAGGAATACAGACGTACTGTTCTGTCCGTTTCATAGCTGTGTAAGATACAGAAAAGGCTTTGACGTTCCAAAGAAAAAGGTGAATGAAAATGCTGATTAAACGTGGAGATATATTTTACGCTGATTTGAATCCCGTTGTCGGCTCAGAGCAAGGCGGTATTCGTCCTGTGCTGGTGGTACAGAATAATGTGGGAAACAGGCACAGCCCAACGATCGTGGTTCTTCCGCTTTCGACGGCAAAAAGCATTATCTTCCCACTCATATTCATATCCATCCGAGGTTCAAAAACATTGCCCAAGGATTCAATCGTGCTTGCGGAACAGATACGGACGATAGACAGATACCGATTGAAAAGTTACGTGGGTTCAGTTGATTTTGAACTTATGGAAAAAAGTAGAAAAAGCGATGAAAATAAGTATAGGAGTTGATTTTGATGACTAAATTTGGACAAGCAGAATACAGCGATTTTATGGCGAGAGTATTTGCGGACAAGCTTGATGAAATTCTTGAACAAACCGAAAAACAGAATTTCAGCAGCAAAAATACGGAAGATATATACGGTCAGTTCCCGTCTTCAAGGGACGCAGCGTGAGGAGGGTATTGATATGTTAGGATTTATTATTGGACTGCTTGTAGGCGGTCTTGCAGGTGTAATCATAATGTGTCTTTGCACTGCGGCAAAGCAGGCAGATGAAAATATGTCAAATTCGGACAAGTAATTTTGTCAGGTTTGGTGATACCATTCTGAAAGGATTTGTGGTATCCTTGTTGGTTTGAAAGGAGCTGATGAAATGCCGACAGTAACGGTAATACAGCCTACAATAACAGAAGAAAAAGCAGCAAAAATCCACTGTGCCGCATATTGCAGGGTGAGTTCCGACAGCGAAGATCAGTTGAATTCCTTCATGGCGCAGACGAGATATTACAGCAGAATTTTTGAAAATTCTCAAACCGAAGAATTAATTGATATATATGCTGACGAAGGTGTTACAGGAACCCGTGAGGACAAGCGTGACGAGTTTCAGAGACTTATGAAGGATTGCCGAAACGGAAAAATTGACAGAATTTATACAAAGTCCATAAGCCGTTTTGCCCGAAACACAAGGGATTGTCTGAAAAACGTCAGAGAGCTTAAATCGCTTGGTATCACAATATATTTTGAGAAAGAAAACATTGATACTGCCAATATGACCGATGAAATGATGATTACAATTATGGGCGGTCTGGCGCAGGAGGAATCAACTTCGATCTCGCAGAACTTGCGTTGGGGGTATAAAAAAAGAGAATGGAGAACGGCACAATAAAAATGTGTACTCCAGTTTTCGGATACGAACTTGTTGACGGAAATTTGATTTTAAAAATCTGATGAGGCTGAAATAGTACAGCAGATATTTGATTGGTATCTGAATGGATATGGTTTGGCGGCTATAGCCCAAATGCTGAATGCTCTCAAAATAGAAAGGTTCGGCAGAACAAGTCATTGGACAGCAAGTACGGTTGGGGTTATGCTTAGAAATGAAAAGTATATAGGTGATCAGCTGTTCCAGAAAAAGTATACTACAGATACACTTCCGTTTCGACAGGTAGTAAATAAAGGCGAACAAGATCAATACTATTATTCCGACAGGCACAAGCCCATAATTTCAAGAGATGATTTTGATAAGGTTCAGAATATTTTAGCGGAGCATAAGAAATCGTTTAAAGGATTGAAGCAAGATCATATATTTGCAAAGAAGATTTACTGCGGAGAGTGCGGTTCAACATTTAAGTTTAAATGCAGAAAAAATAAAAATTATTGGGTATGCCGACTGCATGACTCAGAGTCTGATAGATGTTCAAATAAGCAGATTTTAGAAGAAAAGGTCATCTCGGCATTTATAACATTATGCAATAAGCTGTGGTACAACTATAAACAGATACTTCTCCCCTGTCAAACGGCGTTACAGGATTTAAAGCTGAAAAAAATTCAGCGGAAACACCAATGTTATGGATATTCACAAAGAAATCGCAAAACTTAAGGAGCAGACCCATGTCCTTGCAAGACTGAAAACGAAAGGATTTCTGGACGAGGCAAAATACATTGAGCAGACTACGGAGCTTACAGCTAAAATCAATAAACTGCAATCCGAGCTGAAAAAAGCTTACACGTTCCGACGATGAGAATGAAACGCTTGATCAGATTGAAATGTTGATTGATTTTTTTGAAAAGCGAGATAATCCGATAACCGAGTTTGAAGAATTGGCATTTGAGAGTATAGTTGAGAAAATTTGTAGCTACAGATCAGCATGAACTGGAGTTTCATTTGATCGGCGGATTGAAGTTAAAAAGAAAACATATAACGGAAAGTGCCTTGCAGTAAAATTGCAGGGCATATTTTTTGTCGGTTTTGGTACTGGATTTCCGCAGAAGTTTGTGATATTGTTGTACATGGAGGTGAAATTAGATGCCCAAAAACAGAGTAATACCGTTCGGCTACTGCATGAAAAGCGGCGAAATAACTACAGAACCGAAAGAAGTTTGCGCAGTTGCGGAAATTTTCAGCGAATATCTGAACGGCAGCAGTTTACTTCAAATCGCAAAGCTAATGGAGTCTAAAAAAATACGATATACTGAGGATTCTGACCATTGGAACAAGAACATGGTCAAGCGGATAATCGAAAATGAGAAACATCTCGGAACTGACAAATATCCACAGATAATTGATGAGGATATTTTCAATCAGGCAAATGAAAAGCGGATAAGAAAGGCTAATACGCTTAATCTGGTATGCGATGATTTACAGGAAATCAGAAAGGTTACATACTGCCTTGAATGCGGAGAAAAGCTTTTCAGAAAAACCAACGGCAAGGGACGTGAATATTGGAACTGCGGAAATCCCGATTGCTTTAAATATGAATATCGACTGACCGACCAAATGATAATAGGAGCGGTATTGACCGTTCTGAACACAGCTATTGCAAATTCAAGCCTATTAGAGTACGGCGGCGAAATAAGCGTGTATTCCCCCTACTGTCGATGTTATCCGTCAGCAGAATGAGATAAACCGGATGACAGATTCTGCTCAAATAGATTTTGACAGAGTAAAAGCTGAGATCTTTCAAGCTTGCCGAAATGAAATATGACTGCTGCACTTACAATGACAGTCCGCAGAAAACAGCGGAAATCAAGGCTCTGCTTGAAAATCACGAACAATTAAATACGCTCGATATTGGCTTATTCAAAGCGTGTGTTTCACGAATTTGATAAGCCATTTTTGTACCATAGAGGTTGAATTAATCAACGGCACACGCATCCAAAAACATATCAGAAAGGAATGAGAATTGTGTCAACCGCATCGAATGTAACGATAATTCCTGCGAAAGTTCAGACGGAAATAAACCGTGATAAATATCACCAATTGAGAGTAGCGGCATACTGCAGTGTAAGTACAGAGCAAGAGGAACAGCAAAACAGCTATCAGGTTCAGATCGCATATTACACAGACTTGATAAATCGCAAAAAAGAATGGACTCTTGCCGGAATTTTTGCCGACGAAGGTATCAGCGGTACACAGACAAAAAAGCGTACCGAATTTAATCGCATGATCCGTATGTGCAGAAACAAGAAAATCGACCTTGTAATTACCAAGTCGATATCAAGATTTGCCAGAAATACTGTGGATTGTTTGGAATATGTGCGACAGTTGAAAGACCTCGGGATCGGAGTGATTTTCGAGAAAGAGAACATCAATACGATGACAATGACTTCTGAATTTATGATAGCTCTGTATGGAAGTTTTGCTCAGGCAGAATCGGAATCAATCAGCAAAAATGTAAGCTGGGGAAAAGAAAAAAAAGCTTACCGTGAGGGCAAGGTACAGTTTCAGTATAAATATCTTCTCGGTTACAAAAAGGTGCAGACGGCAAGCCTGAAATAGTTCCTGAAGAAGCGGAAACAGTTAAGCTGATTTTTAATATGTACCTTGACGGATACACGCTTTTAAATATCGCAGATACGCTTATGGCTCAGGGCAGAAGGACGGCTACAGGCGAAAATATCTGGAGTAAAGGCGAGGTTCAGCGTATTCTGAAAAATGAAAAATATGTCGGCGACGCACTTCTGCAAAAAAGTTTTACGGTGGACTGCATAACTCACAAAGTGGTGAAAAATAACGGTGAACGTCCGATGTATCTTGTTACTGACCATCATGCGCCGATAGTTGACCGTGACACATATAACCGAGTACAGCAGGAGCTTGCAAGGCGAACTTCCAAGCGTAAAATCAGCGATAAAACCAAAACTGAGCAAGGCAAATACAGCGGAAAATATGCTTTATCCGAGCTGCTGATATGCGGTCACTGCGGAACTCCATACAGACGCAGGGTGTGGTCAAGAAACGGCAAAAAGCAGGTGGTCTGGCGGTGCATAAGCCGTCTGGAACACGGTAAAAAGTACTGCCCCGATTCACCTACGATCAAGGAAGAACAACAGCTCCATAAGGCGATAATTAGGGCGATAAACAATTACTATTCCTGCCGAAATGATATTGCAAGGATTTTAAAAGCGAATATTGGTTCGGTGCTTGAATGTCAAGGTCAGGAGGAAATTTTTTAGCTGCAGGAAAAAGACTTAGGGAAATCGACCAAGCAAGAAATGATTTAGTCAATTTGATAGCCTCCGGCGGCTGCGACGAGGACAAGCTTGACAGTGAATTTGAAAAGCTTTATGCGGAAGAACAGCAGTTGAGCGAACGTCTTGAAAATCTGAAATTGCAGAACAAAACTTCAGAAGGAACACAGGCGAAACTTGATAAAATTATAGATATGATAGAGCATGAGAATTTTGAGTTGGAAACCTTTGATAATGTGCTTATACGAAAACTGATTGAGTGCGTCAAAGTACTGAGCAAGACCGAAATACTGGTTATTTTTAAAGGGGGATACGAAGTTAGAACGGAAATTGAATAACGATTAAATTTACGGCTTGCGGAGAAATCTGCAGGCTGTTTTTGTTGGGAGGCGGTTATTTGGCAGGAAATTTTGAAGGCATAAAAACAAGAAAGTTCGGCATTGAGATAGAAATGACCGGCTTGACTCGTTGTCAAGCGGCAAAAAGCGCTTTCAGGTGTTCTGGGAGGAGAGGTTGTCCATGAGGGTGGCACTTATGATAAATATACGGTTAAAGATATTAAAAAGCAGGGATTGGTCTATTGTGTACGACGGAAGTATCAACTGTTACAATGCAAACGGCGACCGAGCTTCCAAATCCTACAGTGTGGAAATGAATTCTCCTGTTCTTGAATATGGGGATATTCCGCTTTTGCAGGAGGTTGTACGAGCTCTTAGAAAAGCGGGCGGAGTAACAGGTCCGAGATATTGTGCAGGCACGCATATACACATTTCGGCAGACGATTACACTCCGCAGCAGATACGCAATCTTGTAAATATTTTTGCAAGTAAGGAGGACTTTCTGTGGGACGCTTTGCAGGTTTCTTCTGCTCGTGAATCCTACTGTCACAAGATGGATAAGCAGTTCATCGAGGAAATTAACCGAAAAAAGCCTAAAGATATGGAAGAAATAAAAGAGACTTTGGTATCACGGCAGAATGAGCGAACAGTTTCAGCATTACTCAAATAGCCGATATGTGATCTGCAATCTGCACAGCTTTTTTCAGCACGGACATTATGAGATAAGAGCGTACAACGGTTCTCTTCACGCAGGAGAGGTAAGAAGTCAGATAGTTCTTGCGTTAGCCATAAGCAATGCGGCAATGACTAAGAAATACTGTTTCTCCGCACGTTTCGCAAAGCGATAATATGCGGTACAGCTTTCGTGTATGGCTTTTGAATCTTGGACTTATCGGAGATGAGTTCAAGAATTGCAGAACGCATTTGCTAAAACATTTGGATGGCGATATTGCATGGCGACACCCGGAGGACGGAATAGCCGCAAGAGCAAAGCTGAAAGAAAAACGTGAAGCTGGACGGCAAGCCGCCCGTGGGCAGCGTGTCGAGCCTGTAAGCGAGGTTCAGGAGTTAAACGAAAATGTATCCGATGAAAATTCAGAGCCGACAGAGAGCGAATGTGAGAACTTTGAAGAAGATGAAGAAATGGGCATGGAAATGTCAATGTGATCGGAGGTAGAGAATGAAAAATAAACAGTTATATATTGCATATGGAAGCAATATAAATTTGGAGCAAATGGCATACAGATGTCCACATTCAAAGGTTGTAGGAACATCAGAAATCAAGGATTATGAATTAGAGTTCAGGGGCGTTGCAACAATCGTTCCGAATAAGGGTGCAAGAGTTCCCGTTCTGATATGGGAGCTTGACGAAAGGGGATTTGCCTACTCTTAACAAATACGAAGGCTACCCCAGTTTCTACAGGCAGGAAAAAAATGACCTTTGAAATGGACGGAAAAACCTACGAAGGTATGGCATATCTGATGAATCGTGGGACAATTTCTCCACCGAGTCAGCAGTATTACAACACGATTTTGCAGGGATACAGAGAAAACGGTTTGGACGAGAAATATCTTCAAACAGCTCTTGAAAATTCTCAGCAGCTTGAGTATTACGTGAATGATGAATTCGATGAGGATTTTGATGATGATTACGACCTTGACGATGATATGCAGATGAGATTTTAAGGAGAGTGGTTGAATGAAATACAATGGTTTTTATGTGAAAATATCTCCCGATACTGATCTGCATCGGGAGGATAAGGACGGTAATGATGTTCGCTGTAACGGGTTTACAGTTGAAGTCTTTGCAGATAAGTCCGAAAAGCTTGAAATTGATGTTTTTTCGGCTGCGGTGAATTTTGAACTGTTGGAAGACAGTCTTGAAGAAGCGGAGCAGTTTGCTAAGGATTATGGGATTGTGAGGAAAAAAGAATATCGCAGAATGATCGATGAGTTCAATGAACATTGACCGGTAGAAATAATTTTTAATCGGAATGGTCATAATTTATCTCGTTTTAGATATGCATCCATTTGGTATCAGCAAGACAAGTTAAAGAGCTTGCAAATCCTTTATCTACGAGGGTTTGCGAGTTTTTTGTTTTTTACAATAAAACAGCTTCCGAACAGCCACTGACAACTGCTCGGAAGCTAATGCTTTTACCTATCATATATCGCTTATCCCTGCACTATCTTTCTTCTTGCACATGATCCTATACCCCACTCTCCCCCCGTAAATAAAACTCAGAACCCAGCCTGCCGGCATCGACAGCCATACTGCCGATACGCCTATGACCGATACCAGAGCGTAGGTGAAAATAATTCGGAACGTGAGATTTATTATGCTTCCGGATAAAAAAACAGCTTCAAACACCCAAGCCCCCTTAACATTCCGTTAAAGCTTGAATTTATTCCCATTATTATATAACAAAACGCAAGGTCTGTCATGTAGCCCATGCCTGTTTCTATGGCGGGAAGCTGAGGAGCTTGACAAGTCCATAAAAAAGCCCAAGAATCGCCGCCTGAGAAGCATTATCACTGCAAATTCTATCACCGCTATGCCTGCACATAACAGCACGCTCGCCTTGTAGCCCTCTCTGATACGCTCTTTTTTTTGCCTGCCCCAAGATTTTGTGCTGTGTAGGTGGATACCGCATTTCCGCAAGCTATGAACGGCATTATCGCAAAGGAGTCTATCTTTGAAGCCGCCGTGTACCCTGCAAGCACGTCCGAGCCAAAGGGATTGACGGCAGACTGCACTATTAACATTCCCACCGACACCACTGACTGCTGTATCACCGATACTGCCGCATAGGACGACATCTCTTTTTAACACCGCCCCCGCGAAAAAGAAGCTGAACTCTGCCCTTTCATGGTCTTTTCTGTATACCTTGTCAGTAAGAAGCAGAAACGATATCACTGCCGATACTCCCTGAGCAATGAAAGTCGCCCATGCCGCACCTGATACGCCCATGGAAAATCCCCCTACAAACATAAGGTCAAGCCCCTATGTTCAGCAAAGAGGACATCACAAGCAGATGAAAAAGGCGTCTTTTTGAGTTGCCAAAGGGCACTAAATACCGACGCTTGCACGTTGTAAAGAAACATAAACGGCATACCTAAGGAATATATCCGCAGATAGTTTGCAGCGTCATTTATGATATTCTGCGGCGTTTTCAGAAGTCTTAAAAGCGGCATACTAAGCACCACCCCAAGAACCGCTATCAACGCTGCGACCATAAGTGAAAATATCAGCACAGTGGAAATGCCCGTCTTGACCTTTGACTTGTTCCCGGACCGCAGTATTTCGCTATAAGCACCGATGTTCCTATGCCCGTACCAGTTGCAACGGCTATCATGACCATTGTCACTGCAAAGGAAACTCCCACCGCCGCAAGAGCTTCGTCACCATTTATCTTGCCCACTATTATGGTGTCCATGGTGTTGTAAAAGCTGCTGAAAAAAGGTTTGCAAATATAAGAGGCTGTGCAAAATCGGAATATTATTTTCTTAGGGTCGCCCTCTGTCATTATTACATTTTCTGGCTTATTCTTCAAATTCTTCACCGCCTGTGAATGTGGGTATGTATCTTTGCTGGTTTACGTCAAAAGCCCTTTTTCCGTCAGCCCCACCTCTGGGATAGTCTGACACAGCGACACTGTAAAGCACCACCGTCATACGCTGTATGTTTCCCCCTGTGAGGGCAAGGGGGCTTCTCTGAAAGCTTTCTGTGCCTGTATCTCGCCTGTGATGTTTTCACCGCTTAGTATGCCTGCCACTGGAAGGGAGTAAAGCCCTCGCCACCTTGCCGTCAATAGCCATAGCCGCACCGCCGCCGTTGGCTTCAACAGCTTTAACAGCGCAACGCATATCCGCGGGGTCAACGCCCGATACAACGACATTATTGCTCTCCTGAACAAAGCTTGCGGCAACAGCTCCCCTTTTAATGCCAAGACCTTTTATAAAGCCACTTCCTATCTCACCACTCCTGCCGAAACGCTCCACAACGAATATGGGCAGAATATCGGCTTTTGTATCACCGCATACAATGCCGTTGCTGACCTCAAGCCTGCCTTTTACAAGCCTTGTGACTATGCCACCCTCGGGCATTTCAATTGCATTTGCAGTAACATAACCCCTCTCAAAGCCTGCTTTTATCTCAAAAAAGAATGTCTGTCACGCCCTCTGGGCAATATCACAGTGTTTTTAAGCTCAGGATAGCAAGTTATATCAAACTCATGCCTGCAAAGAAACTCGCCGTTTTCAGCCACAAGCCTGCCCTGGTGAAAGACCTTTTTCACTGTCATATTTTCAAGGCTATCCATAAGCAGAAAATTCGCCTTTCTTGAGGGAGCCACCGAGCCTATGATATCGTCAACACCATAGTGCCTTGCGACGTTGAGAGTTGCCATTTTATCGCTGACACAGGGAAATACCGCATTTCACTGCAATGCGCAGAGCATTATCTATACAGCCGTTTTCCTTTATATCCTCCGCAGACTTGTCATCAGTGCAGAACATTATATCGTCCGTAGGGATATGATTTTTTACTATCCCCCTCGCAAAGAGTTCGGCAGTTCGGCTCTATAGTTCCCTCTCTACCAACACCGCCATTCCGCAGGCCAGCCGCTGCTCAAGGTCGCTTATGCTTTCGCACTCATGGTCGTCACAAAGCCCGGCGCAAGCCGCCTGCTGAACGTCACGAAATCCCATTGACGGACAGTGACCGTTCACCTTTACACCTGCCCTTTTTGCCGCACCAAGAAGCTTTATTATCTCCTCATTCCCCACCACAGCACCGCTTATCTCACCCACAGTTTTCGCCCTCCTGCACTCTTTGATAACATTGGTGATATCGTCTTGCGTTTTCAGGGTGGAAAGATACTGCGAAGAAAGCTGCAAAAAAAGCTCTCTATGGGCATTTCCCCAAGCATTTCGCTTATAGCTTTTATGCCCTTAAGACCAAGAGTATTGGACATCTGCATAGGGTCAAAGAATACACAGCCCGTTCCGTGTGGCACTGCGCCCTCGCAGTATGCAAAAGGCGTGAGCTTTGAGGACTCTACGTGCATATGAGCGTCGATAAAAAGAAGGCGCAAAAATACATTCCTCTGCAATCAATAAACTCTGTTGCTCTAGGCTCAAAGTCAGGGCAAACTGCGGCGATAATGCCGTTTTTTATCCCCACCGAGCCGCTGTCTATTATCCGTTCTCTATAAACGTCAACTATCCTTGCGTTGTAAAAATAAATATCAAAAGGCAGCTTACCCTTAGCCGCCAGTATAAGTTCCTTTAGCTGCCGATCATTCATAAGCTGCCTCTTTCAGATACAAATATTATCAGTGTTTATATAGCGACTTGTTCAGCGCAAGATTGCAAAAGCACATTGATTATACATCTTGACGCCGCAAGTGAAGTTATCTCGCTCACATCAAACGGAGGAGATACCTCCACAACGTCCATTCCACAGATACCGGGAGCTGTCACGAGCTTAAGAAGCCTTAAAAAGCTCTCTCGGGGAGCATACCGCCAAAATCAGGTGTGCCAGTACCTGGGCAGAAAGCAGCTTCCAGAACGTCTATATCAAGGCTCACATACACTGCCTTACAGCCCTTCCATGCGATATCCAGGGCAAGCTCTGCCACCTTGTCGATACCATACTTGTCTATATCCTCCATTGAGATCGCAGTACAGCCGCTGTCACGGGTGAATTTTGACCATGACTTGCAGCAGTTTCCGCCTATGCCTATCTGCACAAGATTTTTTTGCGCTGAGGTTAGGCAGGTGAGTGGAATGATACCATTCTGTGCCGTGCATTTTTTTCGTCCATTTTGGATAGCGTCGCAATCGCTGTGGCGGTCGATATGGATAACGCCGATATTGCCGTCGATATACTTTGAAATGCCCCCTGAGCGTAGGAAAAGTGGTAGAGTGGTCGCCCCCAAGAACGATAGGCGTTACCCCCTGAGAGAATATATAGCCTATGCCCTTTTTGTTATCTGGTCGAAAGTCTTTTCGGCATTTGCAGGAAGTGTAAATATCTCCTGCGTCGCAAAGCTTTATGTTTTCGTATAGGTCAACGCCATAGTCAGGGTTGAAAGGGGATATCTGCGAAGAAGCGTGTCTTATGCCGGCAGGGCCAAGTCTTGTGCCTGAGCGGTTTGACGCTCCGCTGTCATATGGGATACCCACCACTGCAACGTCATATTCCGACACCTTATGGATATCCTCGCAGAAAGGGCTTCTGAGAAAAGTCTCGTGGCTTGTGTATGGGGCCGAGATTTGTTCTTGCAAAACAGCTCATGCCCTCGCTTTTAATGCTGTCCGCAGGCTCTAATCCAAGCTCAACGGCTCTTTGCCATTGTAGGAAATCTTGTGTTGCCAAATTCATCAAATCTTGCCGCCGTTTTCATGGCGTGCAGTTCATTTCTGTCTATCATGATTATTTCTCCCTGCTTTCTTTTTATAAGCGGAAACTGAAGCTCCGCAATAGTTTCATCACTGTTGTCCGTAAGTGTTATGTCTATACGGTATATCATCACCCCGACGTTTCCAAGGGTGTAGCCATGCTCCTGTGCAAGACAGCGCATTTTCATTATAAGCTCACCGAAATAGCTGTAGCAATTCCTGTGAAAAGCGCAAACGTATTTTCCTCCTCACCACTGTTGTGAAGCTTTTTCTTGTCAGCCTGATCTGCCGAACAGAACACCATAGGGCAGACCTCGGAATCCATATCGTCAGGGTCAACTGAGTTTTTTATGGTCATTGCCACCTTATCAGTGGCAAGCACAGGCGAAGTTCCGCCTATAGCCTCCTCAAGCTTCATAAAACTCTATACCAGTGAGATTTGTTCTGAACTTGTTGCTCTCCCCTTTGAGGGCATATCGTTCAGGAAGCTCCTTTATAACAGGGTCATCAAGCTTGAAATCTGTGTTGTTAAGCTCTTTGATAAATTTAAGCTTTTCTTTCAGCACACGGCTTATTTCAAGCTTATCCGCTATCTCCTGCTGTAAAAGCTCATAACGCTGTCTGAGAACACGCTCGGACTTTTCAAGGTTTCTGTCGCTGAAATAGTCCTCTATTTCTTTCAGTGATAAGTTCAGCCTGCGAAGCTCTTTTTTATAGTGCCAAGCTTTTCACACTGCTGTGCCGAATAAAACCTCCGCCCTGTGAGCTTGTCAACATAGTCAGGTCTTAAAAAGCCCTATCTTATCGTAATATCTAAGCCGTTCGGTAGGTATGTTTCGATACTTTGCTATCTCGGTTATGCTCAGAAGCTTTTTCCCCATTCGGGACAAGCTGTCCGTTTTCGTCTGTATAAAACACAGTGTATTTCATATCATCAGTCATATCTTGTCCCCCATTCCAATTATTATGACAGCTTATTCAAGAGCCTGCTCGTCCTCTGCCCCTGTTCTTATCTTCACAACGTTTGCAACGTCATAAACAAATATCTTTCCGTCGCCTATCTTGCCCGTATAAAGCACCTTTCTGATAGTGTCGATAAGAAGTCCAAGAGGAACAGTGCTTATAACTCTCTCCACCTTTATCTTAGGCAGAAGCCTTGATTCAAGCTCAGAGCCTCTGTAAAGCTCAGTGCTTCCTTTTTTGTATTCCACAGCCGCTCACCTGCGTAACTGTCATACCTGTTATATCAAGTTTATCCAAAAGCATTTTTCAGCATCTCGAACTTTGCGACGTTCATAAGAACGACCACCTTGTGCATCTTTCCGTCCGCCTTGTAGTCAGAAGCGTTAAGCTCTGAGGCTTCGTCTATAGCCCTCACCTTTGAAGGCTCGTCAGCGGCAGCGGTGATGAACTGAGCAGTGTTGAGAGATCCGCATAGCTGCTTGAAAGTCCATGCTCGCACTTGTCAAGACCAACTATCTCTGTGTTCTCGCTAACTCTCAGACCCATTGTTTTCTTTATCACTGTGAACACTATCACCATAATAAGCGCTGTCCATGCCGCCACTGAAAGCACGCCTGCAAGCTGTATAAGCAGATCCTTCGGGCTGCCTTGAATATATAAGACCGCTTTTCTTTGCGAAAACGCCCGTCATAAGCGTTCCCCATGCTCCGCACAGACCGTGGACACTTACCGCACCCACAGGGTCGTCAGCCTTTAGCTTTGTTATAAGCTCAACACCAAACACCATTACAAAGCCTGCTGTTATGCCGATAAAGAATGCTCCTCCTGCCGAAACTGTGTCACAGCCTGCGGTTGAAGCCACAAGTCCTGCAAGTGCTCCGTTAAGGGTCATTGTCACGTCAGGTTTGCCGTAGCGCACCCATGTGATGAACATTGCAGCTATTGCGCAAGCCGCCGCAGATATGTTTGTGTTAAAGAAAATATCCCCAAGCTTTGCCGCCGCATTGTCGCCCTGAGCGGTGAGAAGCGAGCCACCATTAAATCCGAACCAGCCTATCCACAAAAAAATGAATATGCCCAAAGCTCCGATAGTGAGATTATGTCCCGGTATGGCTCTCGCCTTGCCGTTTTTTATCAAACTTGCTATCCTTGCTCCCACAAGCAGCGCACCTATAAGTGCGGTAGTTCCGCCAACAACGTGAACGGCAGTTCCGCCTGCGAAATCGTGGAAGCCTATACTTTTGAGCCAGCCTGCACTGTTCCATATCCAGTGACCTGTTATAGGATAAACTATTCCGCTCATAACAGCCGAATATGTAAGATAAGCCTTGAACTTTGTTCTGCCTGCCATTGCGCCTGAAACTATAGTCGTGGCCGTTGAACAAAAAGACAGTTGCGAACATAAGGAACACTCGCTTAGGCAGATCTCCTGCGGCTGCAAACTTTCCTGCTGCGAACAGGCTTGGCGTTCCGATAAATCCTCCTATGGGTCGCCATACAAAAAAAGCTGAAGCCGATAACCCAGAAAAGAACAGAGCCTATGCAGTAATCCATAAGGTTTTTCATTATTATGTTGCCTGCATTTTTTTTGCTCTGGTGAAGCCTGTTTCCAGCATTGCAAAGCCTGCCTGCATAAAGAATATCAAAGCTGTGCAGAGAAGAACCCACACGGTATCCAGAGATGAATACATTATCGCACTTCCTTTTTTCATATTATTTCTTATTTTGCCACATGAACGTCTGCGTAACTGAAGTTATACCAGAACATCGGGCTTGGGTCATATGTGAACTTGTCGCTTACTGCGTAAACATCAGATGATGTAAAGTCCAAGGTAAGGGCACTCATCAGCAAATATCTTATATGCGTCAGTATAGTAACCCATTTTCTCAGCGTCGTCTGTTGTCTGAGCCGCTTTATCAAGAAGTCCGTCTGCTTCTGTGCTTGACCAAAGTGGTGTTTCATTCGTTCCGCCCTCGCAAGCGTTAGAGCCTGCATATAATGTCTTTAACATTCCCATAGGGTCAAGAAAGTCTGACATCATGTATGTGCCGACTGCGTTGTAATATCTCTCGCCGTTATCCTTTGTCTTGTAGCCGAACATATAGCTGAAGATATCGCTGTCAGGGCACTTCCACAAGATTCATTGTGATAGAGCCACTTGCGTCTACCATTGACTTGAGAAGCTCAGCCTGCTTCTGCGTCTGTGAAGTCGTATAGAAATCAAACTCAAAGCCGTCAGGATACTTTGACTTTTGCAAGACATTCCTTTACCTTGTCATAATCCTGAGTATAAACATCAGTTTCGGCGATAGTTGAATCCCACTTATCCTTGTCCATATACATCATGGATTCGCTCATTGGAACAACAGCCGACTGCTTTGCATAATCGCCGCCGATAGTTGTTGTTATCTGGGAACGGTCGATACAATATGCAACAGCCTTTCTTGCCCACTTCGTCATCAAACGGCTTTGAAGCTGTGTTGAATGCGATATAGTTTGAAGTCGTTCCCTCGCATGAGAGGATATTGAAGTTCTGACAGCTCTGATATACAGACATAACGCTGTTTGACATACCCTCGACAAAGTCTATCTGTCCGCCCCTTTGCCGCAAGTGCTAATGCGCTTTCGTCCTCGATAACGTAATATTCTACCTTGTCGATATCGAGAGTATCAGGGTCGCCCCCACCAGTTTTTCATTCTTTTCAAGAACTATCTCTCGCTTCCTGATGACCATGAAGAAAGCTTGTAAGGACCTGTGCCGACAGTCTTTCCGTCAGCAGTGCCGTACTTTGTCGCCTTGCTCCTCTGTTACAGACTTCTCGACTATAGTGCAGGCTGATGTTGCAGGAACATACTGCCATGATGAGGATCAGGCTGCTTAAGATGAACTGTCAGCGTCCAAGCCATCGTTGTCGGCTTCAAAGCTGTCAACGTTTGCAAAAAGATAGCTCATATAATAGTTGTCTTCTGTTACTCTGTTAAGAGAATAAAGCACATCGTCCATTGTCATTTCATTGCCGTCTGAGAACTTTACTCCCTGTCTTATCTTGTATGTGTATGTAGTATCGTCAACCTGCTCCCAAGATTCTGCAAGGGGCAGGCTCAACTGTTGTGCCGTCATGTGAGAAGTTAAGAAGCGTGTCATAGCAGTCATAACCTGTGAGAGTTGCTGCCACGATAGTGAAGTCGGCAGGGTCAAATGATGACGGCTCCCTGAGTATAGCCTACTCTGAGAACTGTCTCTGAATTTCCTCCTGAAGAACCTGAGCCTGAACCGGAACCTGTGTTGTTGAAGCAGCCTGTCATACAGCTTGAAACTGTTATTGCCAATGCAGCAGCGGCCGCGATCTTGCGTGAGAATTTTTTCATGATAACTTTCCTTTCTTCAAAAGATTTATTACATATCCGAAGCAGTCTTGCTGCGGTCAATGCCTAGCGGGAAATGACAGGCAACGTAATGCCCGTTTCCAATGTCTTTGAGCTTTGGCGTGCGGTTGTCGCACAAGCCCTCTTTGAAATATCTGCACCTGCCTGCAAAGCGACAGCCCTCGGGGATATCCACTGCGTTCGGTATATCTCCCTCCAGCAGGGATATGCTTCTTATTTTCAAGAGGGTGTTCCTTTGGCTTTGCTGAAATAAGTGCCTGAGTATAAGGGTGAGCAACGCTGTTATATACCTGCTCCACCGTACCCATTTCCATTACCGCTCCCAGATATACCACCGCTATCCTGTCGCAAACGTGACGGACAACGTTCAAATCATGGGAGATAAAAAGTATCGTCTGCCCTTTATCCTCTTTCAGGGTCGAGCATAAGATTCAATATCTGCGCCTGCACAGAAACGTCAAGTGCCGAAACAGGCTCGTCTGCAAGAATGAAAATCAGGCTCCAGCATAAGCGCCCTTGCTATTGCAAGCCTTTGGAGCTGACCGCCCGAAAGGTCTTTAGGATATCTTGTGAGCAAGTCCTCCGGAAGCGCTATATACTCCATAAGCTGTTTTATCCTCCAGCCTTGTAGACCTCAGGCTTTTATCTTATGCACCTTTGCAGATTCTTCAAGGCTAAAGCGTCTAGTCTTTTTCGGGTCAAAGGAAGCAAGAGGGTTTTGAAAGACCATTTGCATTCTTGAACGCAGTTCCTGCTGTTCCTTTCGGCTCACATGAGTTATGTTTTTGCCGTCAAAATATATCTCGCCTGAATCAACGTCGATAAGCTTTCAGAACGCATCTTCCTATCGTTGATTTTCCTGATCCGCTCTCTCCGATAATGCCAAATATCTCGCCTTTGTAGATATCAAAAGCTAACATCATCAACGGCGTGGATATATCTCGTCTTTGCCTTTGCAAGCTTGTAATTGTCAAGGCAGAAATACTTTTTCAGGTCTCTGACGCTTATAAAAGGCTGTCTGTCTTTTTCTTCGCTCATTGTGATGTCACCTCCCCGCCATTTGAAGCAAGCTGTGCTGTGCCCCTCAGACACATTTTCTGTAACAGGCACACAGCTCCTGCATTTATCGTCAGCATACTTACATCTCGGTGCAAAAGCACAGCCCTTGAACTTTTCATACAGAAGCGGAGGACTTCCGGGTATGCTTTTCATTCTTTTTTCTGTGTCGCTCTCCCTTGGATTGCTTTCAAGGAGCGCCTTTGTGTATGGGTGAGCAGGGTGGTCAAAAATATCCACAACGCTTGCTGTCTCGACAGCCTTTCCTGCTTACATTACAGTTACGCTGTCGCATATCTCAGCCACAACGCCAAGGTTGTGAGTGATGAATATTACCGACGTTCCGCTTTCCTGCTGTAGCTTTTTTATACGCTTTTTAGTATCTGCGCCTGGATAGTAACATCAAGCGCCGTGGTAGGTTCGTCTGCAATAAGAAGCTTCGGCTCGCATATAAGCGCCATTGCTATCATTATTCTCTGTAACATTCCTCCGCTCATTTCAAACGGATACTGCTCGTATCTTTTTCTCCGCAGGTGTTATGCCTATCTTTTCAAACATCTCGATGACCTTTTCTCTTGCTTCACGGCGATTTAAGTTTTCTTCGCCCTTAGCATTTCTGCTATCTGCTCGCCTGCTTTCATTATTGGGTCAAGGGAAGTCATAGGGTCCTGAAATATCATTGCGGCTGTGCTGCCCCCTGAAATCACGGGCTGCTTTTTGCTCATTGCAAGAACGTCTTTCTCGCCGCTGTCATCTCTTATGTAGATATCTCCTGCATATCTGGTGGTCTCCTCGTTATGGGCCTTATGACCGACTTTGATGTTACGCTTTTTCCGCAGCCGCTCTCGCCCACGATACCATGTATCTCCCCTTGCTTCACTTCAAGGTCAACGCCCTGAACGGCGTATACGATACCTCTAACTGTCATAAAGTCTACAGAAAGGTTTTTTATTTCAAGAACGTTTCCTTTTTTCATCTTTTTACGCCTCCCCGTTTGCCTTAACTGCTGAAAGCTTCTTTATACCGTGTTTCTTTTCGTATTTCTTGAATGACGGAAGCTTTCTTGATGACGGGTCAAGATAGTTCTGAACACCGTCGCTGAAAAAGGTTTATGGATACTGTTACAAGTATTACGCATATTGCAGGTATAAAAAGCAGTGCCGAGCTATTATAAAGGTTGCCCATGCCGTCACGGAGAAGCGTTCCCCAGTCGGCATTCGGAGCCTGAACGCCAAGTCCCAGAAAGCTCAGAGTAACCATTGATGTGATAGCTGTACCAATATCAAGTGTGAACTGCGATATCATAGGTGTGATGATGTTCGGCAGGATATGCACGAAAATTATCCTTGCGTCTGAAAAGCCCATTGATTTGCAGGCTTCAACATACACCGCCTTTTTTCTCTGTCATTATCATTGATCTTGCGGTCTTTGTTGTAAGAGGAATATAAGAAATGCCTATGGCGATGATACCTGTCATCATGCCCTTTCCCATTATTGCAATAAGGATAAAGGAAAGAAGAAGTGGCGGTATTGCACTTATAACGTCCCACACCCTCATTACGATACTGTCAAGAGGACCTCTGTAGTATCCGCAGATAAGCCCAAGAGGAACACCTATGACTACCTCTATGGCAACTATAAGAAAGGCATTCAAAATGGAAGTTCTTGCACTGCATATAAGCCTTGAAAAAGATCTCTGCCAAGTCCGTCAGTTCCGAAAATGTGTCCCTCAGAAAAGGCTGGAGCATATATGGCATTCACGTCTGTGGCAAGAGGGTCATACGGTGCGATAACGCTTGCAAAGAGCGATACGAAAACTATTACCGCAAGGAATATTCCCGTCACCGCCACAACAGGTGTGAAAAACGTTCCTGCTTTATTTTTCTTCTTCATTAAAAATCCCACCTTATTTAAGATCAACTCTCGGATCAAGAACGGTATAAAGTATGTCGATAACAAAACTCATTACAAGATAAGCTCCAAGCATGAAAAAAGCACAAGTATCTGAACTATAGGAAAATTGTTTTTCCTCTATCGCCGATATGAGCAGACCGCCTATACCGGGAAGAGAAAAAAGACCTGCTCAACTATTACCGTCGAGCCTATAGAGCCTGCTATCATGTATCCTGCAACTGTTATAACAGGAATAACAGCGTTGTGAAAAGCGTGCTTGTAGGTTATGTTGCTTTGCTTTAATCCCTTTGCAGCCGCCGTTGCGATATAAGGGGATTGAAGCTGATTTATCATGTTGCTTCGTGTGATACGTCCAAGCATCGCAACGAACGTCAGCGCCATTATCAGGCTCGGTATCATTATACGCTGTAAGAACTCTCCGAAATTTGTATATGTTCCGATAAACGAATATCCAGGAACGTACTTTGTCATGAAAATAAGTATCAGTATGCTTACCAAAAATGACGGCGCACCTGAAAGCACAAGCATAAGTCCCGAAATTGCTGCGTCTGAGGGTCTGCCTTTTTTCACAACGCCGCTGCAACTCCCATTATAACAGCTATCACTGAGCCTATGACGGAACTCATTATCACAAGTCCGAATGTTATTGGAAGCCTTGACATTATAAGACCTTTTACGTCCTGACCGTCAACATAGTCTGTGCCGAAGTCGCCTGAAAGAACTCCCTTTATCCACCTGAGATACTGTATATGCACAGGGTCGTCAAGGTGATATTTTTTTTTGTAAGAGCCTGCCTGAGTTCAGGGAGTGGATTGATTGTTTCCTATCATTACTGTGAGGGGTCTGCGTCTGACATTCTCAGAACAACGAACACCAGAAAGGATACCAAAAAAACATTATGACTATCATTGAAAGCAGCCGTTTGATTATAAATCTGAACCTTTTCACTTTACATTCCTCCTATATTTACAGCTGCGCTTTGCAGGATTTTCTTGTTTAACTTTCATTTTGCTTTTTGAAAATAATTTACTCCGCGAAACTTTTTCTTTCGATATACCTATGATATATCCTGTAGCAACTACAACTGCAATACTAAAAATCAGTCATTTTATATTTTTTATATATAAACTTTTTTTATTAATGCAAGCTGCTTTTTCAACTTACAGAAAATGTTGCATGAATAAAGAAACTTTATATCCTGCATTTTGTTCATATTCACAAATACAAAAAGAAAAGAGGGGCGCTCCAAAGCAGAAGCACCCCACAAATGAAGATTTGGTAATCAGTAGAAAGCTTAGTCCTCAAACATCTTTCTTGCAGCGAAGCATATCATCTCGGCAGTGAGATCAGTGCCGTATTCGCTTACGTCGATCATAAGATGTTTGTTGTCACGGTCACCACGATTTTTGCCTGTGACGTATTTATAATAGTTGTGGCGCTGGCGGTCAACACGTTTTATGAGCTTGTCAGCCTCCGGCCATGAAAGGTCATAAGTTTCACACATATGCTTTTATCCTTTGCTTCCAAAGGCGCATAAAGAAAAACGTTCATGTGGTTTGGATATTCTCTGAGAACATAGTCTGCACATCTGCCAAAGAATATGGCGGATACACGCTTGTTTGCAAGATCTCTGATGATATCCACCTGCGCTTTTACAGCCTTGTCGGAATAAAACTGAGTTGATGAGCCGTAACCGAATGACTTCAGCAGGCGGTCAGCGTTCTTGTCAAGCATTTCCTCACTGTCAAGAAACGAGTCACGGCTTATGCCTGCACGCTCCGCCGCCATATCTACAAGGTCCTTGTCATAAAAACTCCACGCCAAGCTCAGCCGCCGCCTTTCTTGCGACCTCTCTTGCGTTGCAGCCGAACTCACGGCTTATGGTAATAATAAACTTTTTCATAGTCTATGCTCCTTTTTTATTTATGAGATTTTCTTTCGTGGCGGCTATCCTCCGCTCCTGTCTGGCTTTTTATCTGGATCTTCGGCAAATTCCAACCGAATTTCACCGACATGAGCCTTAGGGAAAACGTCACCACAAGGCTCACCATGCAGGCAGGCATGAACGACATCATGCCATAGCAAAGCAAGAAAAGCCGCTGCACCTGTGGCAGAAGCGCAGGCATAAATGTTGCCCACAAATATCTCAGGCTTCTTGTTCACGAAAATATCCCTGAGAACTCCGCCCCCAACGCCCGTTATAACTCCCGAAAACACAAGCAAAAAAGTGTTGTCTGACACGCCGCTCCTCATTGCCGCTGTTATACCTGTAACAGTGAAAATGCCAAGCCCTATAGTATCGAGCATGAGCATTGCAGTATCATAAAGCTTCAACGCCTTGCCCCCCCAGGTCGCCTTTTACAGCCAAGGCTGCAAACACAAGCACCGATATCAAAGCCGCCGCACTCATTGCAAGGGGGTCACGAAACGCCGCCACAGGGTGACTTCCGATGACGATATCACGCATTATCCCACCGCCCACAGCCGTTGTCACTCCTATTATTATAACGCCGAAAAGGTCAAAACGTCTTTTTATCGCTGTCAGCGCACCGCTTTGCCGCAAACGCCGCAGTGCCGATAAGTTCAAAGTATCGTAACGATAACATCAAAAACGCGCTCATTCATTCAACGTCCCTGCCTGCATATTTGTTGTATCTTCCGCACCGCCGTCGCCTGACTTATGCCAAGCTTCTGAGCCACAGCCACAGATGTTCTGTATTTTTTCATAGGCTCTCATCACAAGTCCGCTTTCGTAAAAATTCAAGCATATCCTTTAGGGAAGCATTCTGTGCAAATACCTCAGACGAACCGCCTGTTATCCTGTCAGGCAAGTCGAAAACGTCCACCTTTTTCTTCTCGGTAGTAAGAACGATACGCTCGATAGTCCTATGCACCTCGTCGATATTTTTCTTTCCAATCATATCCCAACAAACAGCCCATGGCACGAGGCGTGAACTCAACGCCTTCCGTGAGTATTTCTTGTTTGCCGAGCCGAGATAATAGTCGATAAAGCTTTTAAGATCCTCCGCACGCTCTCCAAGAGAATACATCTGTACCTGATAAGGCTCGAACTCGCTTATAAACTCCCTCCGACAGCTTGTCAGCACCTTTAAGACTCCTCCACCGAATGTTCAGAAAGTCCCACAGGCACAATGCCTGCTTTTTGCGCATTTTTCAGGACTGCCCTTTGAAGCCTAGGGCGACAGCCTGTCTATATGCTTTATTATCACAGCGTAAATGCCCGAAAGCGGCGATATCATCGACCCCTCTCCAAGAAGCTCCTTTTTCTATGACTTCTTCCCCGACAGGTGCGCAGTCATAGGTGTAAAAGCGTTCCTTTTTTTGCCGTATATAGTGGAAGCAAGATAGCTTTTGCCGCTTCCTAGTGGGACCATAGATGTAACACGGACAGCCTGCGTCACAGAAAACTCCTGCAAGCCGCCTTGCGTCTCTTGAACGGCTGCTTTGGGCGATATAACGCTGTCCGCCGTCACGTCCTGTCATAAGCTCTATTTCATCAAGGAGCTTTTTGTTCTGATACTGCAAAACATTGTAACGCTCCCGCAGGTCGTCAAAGCCTGTTATCTCCCAAGAGGAATAGCTTATTATCATCTCAAGCTCTCCGTCCTTGAATACCGGTATTCCCGTGACGAAAGTTTCCTCATTGTCAACGCCTTTTTGCACTGTTGTGACACGCTTGTGGCTTTCAAAAACCATTTGCGTCACGCAAAGGGGAAAACATCTTCATCATTTCCTCTGAGCCTGCGAATTTACCTATTATGTCAGAACCTTTTACGCTTCTGCCGCTGAGATAGGAGTTTGAAAACAAATCTGAACACTCCCTGCTGCTGTCGGCAATAGTCACTCCTGGGTGGATACTTTCGAGAATGTGCCCTAGCTGCTCATAATCCATTTGTCTGCACTCCTTTCTGCGGCTTTATAGTTTTACACATTAAGTATCTTTGAGAAGAACTGCTTTGCACGGTCGCTCTTAGGGTGCTTGAACACTTCCTCAGGAGTGCCGTCCTCGATAACATAGCCGCCGTCCATAAAGCAGACTCTGTTTGCCACCTCTGCCGCAAAGCCCATTTCGTGTGTGACAACTATCATCGTCATTCCTGCCTGAGCCAGGTCTTTCATAACGTTCAGAACTTCGCCAACGAACTCAGGGTCAAGGGCGGAAGTCGGCTCGTCAAAGAGTATGACCTCAGGCCCATTGCAAGGGTCCTCGCAATAGCCACACGCTGCTGCTGACCACCTGAAAGCTGAGTAGGATAAGCGTCTGCCTTGCCGTCCATTCCAACTCTCGCAAGAAGCTCCATGGCTTTTTCTTCTTTGTTTCTTCCTTGTTAGCCTTTTTAACCTGAACAGGACACTCCATGACGTTTTTCAAGCACTGTTTTGTGCGGCCAAAGGTTAAACTGCTGGAACACCATTCCAACGTTCTTTCTTATGACCTTTGCAGCCTTTTCGTTAAGCTTTTTGTTGTGCTTGTCCTCGTCGATGCCCTTTAGGGGAAACTCCGCCTATATCTATCTCGCCTGATGTCAGCTCCTCGAGATAGTTCAGGGCATCTGAGAAAAGTGCTTTTGCCGGGTACTGGGCCGATAACGCTTACCACCTCGCCCTTTGTAAATATCCATATCTATTTTTCTGAGGACCTTAAGCTCCCCGTAATTCTTTTGCCAGATCGTGAACCGATATAACAGGCTTTCTGCTTTCAGCCATTGTATTTTACACTCCTTTTTCGTCAGATAGCAACACGGTTGTTGTGCTTTTCTATACATCTTGATGCGAACTCGATAACAAGGTTCAGCGCCCAGTAAAGAACGCCTGCACAGATATAAACTATCAGAGGGCTGAAAGTTATACCGATAGCCTCTTTTTGTCATCATTGTCATTTCTGCAACTGTGATGATAGAAAGGATAGATGAGTCCTTAACAGTCTGAACAAACTGTCCTGTCAGTGACGGAACGATTATTTTCAAAGTCTGCGGAAAAATTATTCTCACCATTGTTTTAAATCTTGACATTCCCATTGCATATGAAGCTTCAAACTGTCCCTTTGGAATAGCGCTGACGTGCCGCTTTCAAGGATAACTGCGGTATAAGCCGCTGTGTACATTCCAAGAATTATAACGCCTGTTGAGAACGCTGAAACGTTCAGACCAAGAGCAGGGAGTCCGTAATATGCAAGATATACCTGCACCATAAAAGGGGTGCATCTGAATATCTTTATAAACGCCCTTGCGATAAGCTCAACAGCCTTGTTTTTGAAAGGCACATATAGCCTACCGCCGAGCCTAACACCATTGCAATAAGGATAGACAGCACCGATATTGCCGCCGTTGTTCCAAGGCCCTGCAAAAGCAGCGGAAGCGCTATTTCCGCAACGTGCATAAATTCGTCCATATTATTGCGCCTCCTTATCTTCTTTCAAGTCTTTTTCTTCTGAAGCTTTACAAGCTCTTCAAGTCCTAGTGCAGATAACAAAATACATAACTGCGATAGCAATATAGAAAGGCAGGTTTATGTATGTCTGCGTTACAAGACGCTGAGCCGTTCTTGTAAGCTCTACGATTGCCAACACAGAAAGCATCGGCGACACCTTTATAACGTTTATGAACTCGCTTGTCAGCTGTGGCAAAGCTACCTTGAATACCTGCGGAAAAACTATCCTCATTAGTATCTTTGGCTCACTCATGCCCAAGGCTCTGGCCGCCTCCGTCTGACCCTTTGGCACAGCCGTAAGCCCGCCACGGATTATTTCTGCGATAAATCCGCCGCTGTTAAGGCTCAGAGCGATTATGCCTGACGCCAGGTTTGAAAGGTTTAGACCCATTACTGCAAGCGCCTGATATATAATGTATATCTGCACCAGCACAGGCGTGCCACGGACAAAGCTTATATAAACTGCGACTATCTTTTTCAGTATCCTTGAAGGAAGCGAGTCGCCGCCCATTCTCATCACCGAAAGCAGCATACCAACGCAAAGCGCTATAAGAATCGCTGCAACGGATACGAATACTGTATAGCCAAGACCTTTCAGCAGCAGGTCTTTATAATGCCATACTATGTTTTGAAATTCTCCATTGATATATAATGCTCCGCCGTTTGCGACGGAGCATTTCCTCCTTTCAAAGGTGCTTTTTACTCGGCAGGGATATAATCGCTCTCAGGCAGGTCAACGGCTTCACCAAACCATTTCTTCTGGAGCTCTGCAAGAGTTCCGTCCTCTTTGAACTTGTGTATCTCAGAGTTGATATAGTCAGAAAGCTCTGTGTCTTCCCTTACGAACTGCCCATGATACCCAAGTGTCTGTGCCGACCATTTCAGCCTTGCCTGAATCGTCAGCCACTATCTCATAATCGTCAGGATTCTTCATTACAACTGCGGCGCAGCTTGCATAGTTCTGAGCAACAAGGTCTATCTTGCCGTTCTTAAGCTCTGCAAAAGCCTCAGGGAATGAGTCGTATTTGAGCAGTTCAGCATAGCCGTCCTTGCCCTCTGACTTTAGCTTCTCGTTGAATTTCTTTGTATCGTCCTCATTGTAGCAAGAAGTCTGTGTGCCGACCTTTTTTGCCTGACATATCTTCAATAGACTTGATGCTGTCATCGCCCTTTCTCTTTACGAAAACTGTAGTTCCGTTCTGGATAGGATAAGTCATCGTGTACTTGCCTGCACGTTCAGCAGTTACGCCGAGTGTTGCTCCAACAACGTCATATTTCTTTTTGCTTCAAGTCCTGCAAGTATTCCTTGGAACGGCAGGTCGATATAATCAAGCTCTACCCCCAGATCGTCGCAAATCTTAGCGAACAGATCTGCGTTGTAGCCTATGATCTTATCGCCGTCCATGTATTCAAAAGGCTCATAAGCGGCTTCTGTCGCAACTGTGAGCTTACCGTTTTCCTTGATCTGATCCAGTGTGAGCGGTTCTGTGTTCTTGCTGCTTCCGCAGGCTGTAAGACATCCTGCCGCAAGTACCGAAGCCACTGCCACTGCACAAACTTTTCTTAACATTCCAAATCTTCTTCCGCTTTTCATAACTGATTCCAACCTTTCACTTACTTTTCTAAATAATTCGGAGCGCTGACAAGCCGGACACCCTAGTGCCGCCGTCAACGCTCCGTTGCGTTTGATATTATATTTATTGGAGAGTGAATTATTTTTCTATCTTTATTTTCTCTTGCCGATCTTCTTCTGATAAGCAAGGATAGACATGAACTCAAAAAATGATATTTGCGCCCATATAAGCTGTTATCTCTGAGTGGTCATATGGAGGAGCAACTTCTACTACATCAAAGCCTGTGAAGTTCAGATCTTTCAGCGCTCTTATATACTGAAGTGTTTCAAAGGAAGTAAATCCGCCCACCTCAGGAGTACCTGTACCTGGTGCATAAGCCGGGTCAACAAAGTCGATATCGAACGTAAGGAACACCTTGTTGTCGCCCACCTTTTTTTCCTTTATGACCTTGAGAAGATCTTCAGGAGAATATGTGTGGAGCTTGTCCCCCTGGGATAACCGTGAAGCCAAGGTCTGCGGCAATCTTGAAATCGTCAGGATCATAAAGAGAACCTCTCATGCCGATCTGAACCGACTTCTCAGGATCAATAAGACCCTCCTCCATTGCTCTTCTGAATGGTGTGCCGTGATTGTATTTCTGACCGAAAACCGTATCGCACAGGTCAAGGTGTGAATCGAAATGCACAAGGCTTACCTTTCCATGCTTCTTTGCGATAGCTCTAAGTTCGCCAAGGGTGATAGCGTGGTCGCCGCCAATGCTTATCGGAACTGCACCGCATTCAAGAACACCGTCCAAGGTCTGCTCGATAGCTGCATATGTTTCGTGGATATAATCAGGGATCACAGGAACGTCGCCAAGGTCTGCGCCCTTGAGTGAATCCATAATATTGACGCCCATTGCAACATTGTTAGGCTTTATCATTGCCGAGATGTTTCTTACCGTTAGGGACCAAATCTTGCGCCTGCTCTGAAAAGAAGCGGCGGTATCGAACGGTATACCAACGATATGAAATCCAATCCCTCTGCTGAGGTCGCGTGAGGAAAGCCTCCTTCATGAAATTACCCATATTACAAAAACGAGGAGAGCCTGAGGCACTCGGTGGCTGACAATTGTTGTTGATCATTTGAGGTCACTTTCCTTTCAAAAATCACTGAGGAACATATCCGCATGACCGTTCAAGTCATTTCTGAATTGCTCTATGTGCAGAATTATATCACCATTCCTGCAAGTTGTCAAGAGCCATTTTTTAATTTTTTCTGAAAATTATTCACTTTGGAATAAGCTTTGTTATCACTTATATAGCGTGTTTACGCCATTTCGCCCATATCAAAATCGAAACTATTCATTTTTGAATAGTTTCTTTGTGCAAATCTACAAATGGCAATAATGCAATATTCAGATATCAGACTTTCATTTTGTTCACATCTATTTTTTATTCAAAGCTGAATAAAATAAGAATTTTTCATTAACACTATTGCCAAATAAAAAGCTCTGTGCTATACTGATAATCAAAGCAATGACGCTCTTATAACCGATACGGCAATGCCTGTCGGTTTATAAGGGCGTTGTTTTTTATTATTACTAGGTCAAACTCAGAAAAAACAATTTTGAAAGGAAGTTTTATTATGGCTTGTTGTTTTTAGTACCAGCAACAGAAGCGATCGTTACAACTATTGTGGCAAAGGCAGTAAAGTCTCACGAGGCAAAAGACAGAGGAGCAGACAAAGGTCAAAACTCTTTCAGAGGACAAGCTTCCTCTTTCTAAAAAAAAGATAACAAGGCTCTCAGGCTTTCTGTGGGGCGGCTCAGGACTTTGGCATTTGAACATCTGTGGCATGGCGAGATATCTCCGTTCTTCCCATTCCTGACAGCGGCTAACGACCCTTCGGAAATGGCAGTAGCATTCCACGAAATGGCGACTGTCGGAACATCAATGGCTGTTCTTGTGACAGCGGTATGGGCTGTACTGACTGTGGTGTCTGTCGACAAGATACTGAAACGTAAGCCAAAAGAGACTGCAAAGCTGGGAGGTGATGCCGTATGACACTTCTTATCACACTCATAGCAGCCGTTATCGTTACTATAGTATGGTACACATCACCAAAAGCCAGAAAGCTTAAAGTGGGGCTGATGTGCTATATGTACTGGGGCGCATCTATAATGTGGCTCGTGGACGCACTTTTTGAATACAAAGAGCAGGGCGCAGGATATTTCACCCCTGCCGCCGCAGACATGATAAAGGACAGCTTTTTAGGGATCTGCGTTGTTGCACTTCGGCACCGTCGTATGGCTCGGCACTATGCTCATAAGCGACCCTGAGGGAGTAGTAAGAAAAAGTCCTTACAGAGAAAAAGCAGTAGATACGCTATACTATATAAATAGGAGGAATAATAATGCGACTTGTTCCAAGAGAGCAGGATAAGCTTATGCTCCATTATGCGGGCATGCTTGCCCGTGACCGAAAGGCACAGGGATTAAAGCTCAACTACCCTGAAGCTGTGGCATACATAAGCATGGAAGTTATGGAAAAAGCAAAGAGCAGGAGCGTCAGCCGCTGAGCTTATGCAATACGGCACAAAGCTTACCGCTGATGACGTCATGGACGGCGTTCCTGAAATGATACACGAAATACAAATAGAATCCACAATGCCCGACGGCACAAAGCTTGTGACAGTACACAACCCCTATCAAGGGTGCAAGCAAAGCTTCACCCAGGGAATTTATCGTTGAGGAAGGCACTGTCAAGCTCAACGAGGGAACAGAAAGCATTGAGCTTACAGTTTCAAACACAGGGGACAGACCTATCCAGACAGGCCCCACTTCCACTTTTTGAGGTAAACAAGGCTTTGGAATTTGACCGCAAAGGTGGCTTATGGTATGCGACTTGATATCCCCCGCAGGCACAGCGGTAAGATTTGAGCCGGGAGAGAAAAAGACCGTCCGTCTTATACCTATCGGCGGCGACCGCATAGGCTATGGTCTGAATGGCCTTGTAAACGGAAAAATGGACGATGAAAACATCAAGCAGGCAGCCTTTGAAAAGGCTAAAAAGCTTGGCTTCAAGGGGTGTAGGAAATGATCGAGATATCGAGAAAAGCTTACTGCGATATGTATGGTCCGACAGTTGGCGACAGGGTGCGCTTGGGCGACACTTCTTATTGCAGAAGTGGAAAAAAAGATTTGACAGTTCATGGCGATGAAGCAAAGTTCGGTGGAGGAAAATCTCTCCGTGACGGCATGGGGCAATCCTGCAAAGCCACAGACAAGGAGTGCCTTGACACTGTTATCACAAACGCTCTTATCATCGACAGCACAGGCATCATAAAGGCTGACGTTGGCATAAAGGACGGCAGGATAGCAGGAATAGGCAAAAGCAGGCAACCCCGACATCATGAATGGCGTTGACAAAAACATGATAATAGGCGCTTCCACGGAAGCTATCGCAGGCGAGGGACTTATCCTCACCGCTGGCGGACTTGACACGCACATTCATTTTATCTCTCCAACTCAGGTGAGAACAGCCCTTTACAGCGGAATCACCACCACTGATAGGCGGTGGTACAGGTCCTGCTGACGGCACCAATGCCACCACCTGTACACCTGGCGAGTTCAATATCCACAGAATGTTGGAAGCCTCCGAAGACCTGCCAATGAATTTCGGCTATCTCTGCAAGGGAAATTCAAGCGACATCACAACTCTCGAGGAGCAGATAAAGGCAGGCTGTATAGGCTTGAAGATACACGAGACTGGGGCTCTACCCCTGACGTTATCGACCACGCACTTACTGTTGCGGATATGTATGACGTTCAGGCGGCTATCCACACCGACACTCTTAACGAGGGCGGATTTGTTGAAGATACCGTCAATGCTTTCAAGGGCAGGACTATCCACACTTATCACACAGAGGGCGCAGGAGGCGGACACGCTCCTGATATTATCAGAGCGGCAGCGTTCCAGAATGTTCTCCCTTCCTCAACGAACCCTACAATGCCTTACACCGCAAACACTCTTGACGAACATCTGGATATGCTCATGGTGTGTCATCACCTTGACAAGAACGTCCCTGAGGACATTGCTTTTTGCGGATTCAAGGATACGTCCTGAAACTATCGCCGCAGAGGACGTTTTGCACGATATGGGAATATTCTCAATGATGAGTTCCGACTCTCAGGCAATGGGACGTGGGCGAAGTCATCACACGAACATGGCAGACCGCTGACAAAATGAAGAAACAACGTGGCGCACTCCCAGAGGACAGCCAGCGAAACGACAATTTCAGAATAAAACGCTACATTTCAAAAATACACTATCAACCCTGCTATAACCCACGGCGTATCAGAATATGTAGGCTCAGTGGAAGTTGGCAAGGTGGCAGACCTTGTTCTTTGGAATCCTGCATTTTTCGGTGCAAAGCCTGACATGATAATAAAGGGCGGATTTATTTTCGCATCAAAATGGGCGACGCAAACGCTTCTATCCCTACCCCTCAGCCTGTGTGTTACACAGAAATGTTCGGTGGTCACGGGCTTGCCCCCTTTTCAAGCACCTGTATCACGTTCGTATCAAAATACGCCTACGAGGACGGCATAAAAAGAGAAGCTTGGTCTTAAAAGGCAGGTGCTTCCTGTGAAGAACTGCCGAAACATCTCAAAGGCTGATATGGTATACAACAACGTCTGCGGAGATATAAGAGGAGACCCTCGAGACCTACACTGTCACAGTTGACGGCGAAGTTATTACCTGCGAGCCTTTTGACGAGCTTGCATTGGCACAGCGTTACTTTTATGTTCTAAAAGCGAGGAAACAAAAATGATAGCAGAAAAAATATTAGGCAATATCTCTGAAAGCACCCCCTCTGTAGAAGTAGACACAGTTGAGCTTGATTGGTTTGAAGCCGAGAAAAAGCGCATAAGAAAAACCACCGCAGGAGGACTTTTGACATAGGCATTGCCATTGACGAAAACCTAAAGGACGGGGATATCATCTATCTTGACGATAAGCTTTGCGTAGCAGTGAAGCTCACAAGCTGTCCCCTTATCAAGATAAACGTTCACACTATGCAGGAAATGGGCAGGCTTTGCTTTGAGATAGGCAACAGGCATTTGTCACTTAAAATATCTGACGACAACGTGCTTATCCCACATGACGAGCCTACAGAAAAAAGCACCTGAAAAAACCCTCGGCTTTGAATGCGAGAACATCATAGGCAGATTTGACGATTTTATCGTCTGCAAAGCTCACGGACACTCACACAGCCACTCCCACGAGCATGGGGAACATCATCACCACGAACATTCACACTAAACGGAGCTGATAAAAATGACCGATACCGCAGGACTCATGCACATTCTGCAAATATGCGACAGCCTTTTTCCCCAGTGGGTGCGTTCACGCTTTCAAACGGGCTTGAAACCTACGTTCAGCATGATATCATCACTTCCCAAAAGGGCTTTGAAGAATATCTCCATTCTTACATCTCAGTGCTGCCCTACAATGAGCTTGGTGCGGCGGCAGCGGCATACAATGCTGACGAAAAGGAGCTTTGCCGTCTTGATGAGATATACTCTGCGGCGAAAACACCATTTGAGATACGAAGCGGCTCAGAAAAGGTCACAAAGGCGTTTTTTCAAAATATGCAACAATGGTCAGGAAAGCTTCACAGGGCTTTATAAAAGCCTGACGGAGCAGGGCATATGCAAGGGTCATCAGTGCATCGCCTATGGGCTTTATATGCGTGACAATGGCATCGAGCTCTCAGAGGGGCTTGCGGTATACGGCTATTCCATATGCTCCGCCATAGTCACAAACTGCGTGAAGCTTGTACCTCTTTAGTCAGCTTTGCAGGGCAGAAAAATTCTCGGAGAGAGCTTTGAGCTTATATCCTCCGCTTCAGAAAAAGCCCTTTTCACTGATATAAACGATATCGGCATAAGCGGCGCAGGCTTTGACCTGCGTGCAATGCAGCACGAACGGCTGTATTCAAGACAGTATATGTCATAAGCTATGATTTATATAATATAATAAGGAGTACCAAAAAATGAGCTATGTAAAAATAGGCGTAGGCGGACCTGTGGGATCGGGAAAAAAACCGCACTTATCGAACGCCTTACAAGAGAAATGTCAAAAAGAATATTCCATATGCGTTGTAACAAACGATATCTACACCAAAGAGGACGCAGAATTTCTTACAAAAAAACTCATGCCTGCCTGCTGACAGGATAGTTGGCGTTGAAACAGGCGGCTGTCCTCACACTGCCATAAGAGAAGACTGCTCAATGAACCTGGAAGCCGTTGACGAAATGGTGAAAAAGCACCCTGACACGCAGATCGTTTTCATTGAAAGCGGCGGCGACAATCTTTCCGCCACATTCTCCCCCCTGACCTTGCAGACGCTTCTATCTATGTTATCGACGTTGCACAGGGGTGAAAAAGATACCAAGAAAAAAGGTGGCCCTGGCGTGACACGTTCCGACCTGCTTGTTATCAACAAGACAGACCTTGCGCCACTTGTTGGAGCTTCCCTTGAAGTAATGGCTTCCCGACTCAAAGCGCATGAGGGGCGACAGACCGTTTCTTTTTCACAAATCTCATGAGCCGTGAGGGCGTTTCTCAGGTCATAGACTGGATAAAAAAATCAGTGCTTTTTGAGGATCTGAAATGAACGGCAGACTAAGCCTGTCAACAGCCTTTGACGGACAAAAACCGTTACTGAGGACTTATTTTTTCGCTCCCCCTTTCAAGGTGTATTCACCATTTTATGACCATAAAGGCTGGGCGAAATATATCTCAATGTGCGGCTCAGCAGGAGTATTGGCAGGTGACGAAAACGAGATAAAGCTTTTTGTGGGGAAAACTGCAAGGTCATTTTCACAGATCAGGGCTATCAAAAGCTTTTCAACACAAACGGCGGCGTATCAAAACAGAGCATAAAGCTTGTTGTGCGCAAAAACGCAAGACTTTGCTATATGCCCCACCCTATAATGACTTTCACAGGCTGTGAGCATATCTCTATGGGCAAGGTGAACATCACAGAAAGCTCTGAGCTTATTTTCTCTGAGATATACTGCTGTGGCAGAACTGCAATGGGGGAGGAGTTCGGCTTGAAGCGCTTTCGCTCACGCACCGAGATAGCAATTGACGGCAGAGCGGATTTTATCGACAACACTCTTATCGACCCCGCCGCACTGCCCATACGGCAAAAAGGCTTTTTCGAGGGCTTCACCCACACGGGATTTATGTATATCTACACCCCTGACAAGACAATGCTGGAAAGCATTTACCAAGCCGACTATACAGGCGACCCTGACAGCGCACAGCTTTGCGCCACTCACACGGAACGTGGCATAGCCATAAGAGCCTTGGGACGTTCGGGAGAAGAGATTTTTGACGCTTTTCAGAGCATTGCAGAAAAAAAATCCGCACATAAAAACAGCGTATAAAATATTGTTAAACTTTTTATAAATGATAAACAAAACCAGTGAAAGCCTGCTGTGGGCTTACACTGGTTTTGGTTATTTCTCACGACAATATTCTTCGTAAATGCTTCGTCTATAAGAGGTCTCAGGGCGTTGTAGTCATCGTCACCTGATATAAAGCTATAGCACGGCACACACAGATCTTTAGCAGGACAAGTCTTACCATAATCATTAAAATACTGCTTATCGTAATAATTTACCGCAAAGTCACGGACATTGGGTTTTATATCATTCTCACAAAATGCACCGTCCAATATGTACATAAGATATTCCGCACCGCTCATTTTGCCCTCACGGACCTGCACACAGGATTCCTCGTCACTTTCATCAATAAGCTCGTTAAAAACCCCTGTCAATAAGCCACCTTAAAAATAATCCTATATGATTTGACGCCAACAGCCATATTTCTTCCTGCTGTTCCTCCGTGCGCTTGCCCCCTCAACATTATTTGTTTTCCTATACAGCTTTTCAGTATCGTCCCAATGCCAATCTGCCTTATCTATAGCCATATACTCTCCCCTTTTGTTATATACCTTTATTGTATCACAAACTATCTTCCATGTCAAACATTTTCCGAATGCCTCACAAGCACACCCCCTCCCCCTTGTCAACCCAAACAAAATATGCTATAATATAGGGGATTGTAACCTACAACCATATCAAAATACAGATATATACAGATAACGAAAGGATTAGCTATGGATACTTCCGCACTTCTTTGGTATAAGACCCCTGCAGACGATTGGAACAAAGCACTGCCCCTTGGAAACGGCAGGATAGGCGCAATGGTGTTCTCTCAGCCACTTGAAGAGAGGATTCAGCTCAATGAGGATTCCGTCTGGTCGGGGGGCTTCCGTGAAAGAAATAATAAGTCCGCACTGCCTAATCTCGAAAAAAAGTGAGAAAACTGCTTTTTGAGGAGAAAATAAACGAGGCTGAAAAAATAATCTATGACGCTTTCTGCGGCACGCCTGTAAATCAAAGGCACTATATGCCACTTGGCGACATGAACGTTATACATTATAAAGAGAGCGAATGTGACTTCAAGAGCAGAAGCCTTGACCTTAACACCGCTGTCTGCACCACAGAATATGCCATAAACGGCGTTGACTACACAAAGAGAAATGTTTATCTCACAGCCCGATCAGATGCTTGTTATGCACATAACGGCTTCCGAGAAAAGCGATAAGCGTCCATGTACGCATTGACGGCAGAGATGATTATTTTGATGATAACTCGCCCGTTCATGACAACGATATCCTCTTTTTACGGTGGATGTGGCTCAGAGGACGGCATAAACTTTGCCGCTTATATAAAGGTACTCCACAAGGGCGGAAAGGTCTACCCATATGGAAGCTTCATAACCTGTGAGGACTGCGACGAGGTGACTATCCTCCTTGGCGCACAGACAAGCTACCGCTGTGAGGATTACAAGGGACAGGCTGTCTTTGACGTTGAAAGAGCCGAGGAAAAAACCTATGCACAGCTTAAAGCTGACCATATCGCAGACTACAAGTCATACTATGACCGTGCGAATATCTCCCTTTGCGACAACAGCTCAGGTAATTTCCACCCTGCCTACAGACGAAAGACTTGCACTGGTTAAAGAGGGTAATCCTGATAACAAGCTTATTGAAATGTATCACAACTTCGGCAGATATCTTCTTATTGCAGGCAGCCGGGGAAAAAGACCCTGCCTACAAATCTCCAAGGCATTTGGAACAAGGATATGTGGCCTGCTTGGGGCTGTAAATTCACTATAAATATCAATACCGAAATGAACTATTGGTGTGCAGAGAACTGTAATCTCTCAGAGCTTCATATGCCTCTTATCGACCATATCGAGAAGCTCCGTCCAAACGGCAGAAAGACCGCAAGGAATATGTATGGCTGCCGTGGCTTTGTCTGTCACCATAACACCGACATATGGGGCGACACCGCACCGCAGGACTTGTGGATACCTGGAACACAATGGCCAATGGGTGCGGCATGGCTCTGCCTGCACATATGGGAGCATTATCTCTATGTTCAGGACAGAGAGTTTCTCAGCGAGAAATATGACACCCTGAAAGAAGCGGCAGAATTTTTCCTTGACTTCCTTATCGAAGACAAAAGGGCAGACTTGTTACCTGCCCGTCAGTTTCCCCCTGAGAATACCTATCTCACAGCTTCAGGCTCAAAAAGGCTCTATCTGCATAGGTCCGTCTATGGACAGCCAGATAATCTATGAGCTTTTCACTGCCGTTGCGGAAGCTTCAAAAAATACTTGAAACTGACGGAGGTTTCAGAAAGAAAGTCCTTGAAGCCAGAGACAGACTTCCTGCACCTGAGATAGGCAAATACGGTCAGATAATGGAATGGGCAGAGGACTATGACGAGGTAGAGCCTGGTCACAGGCACATCTCACAGCTTTTCGCACTCTATCCTGCTGACATCATAACAATGCGAAAGACCCCTGAGCTTGCCAAAGCCGCAAGGGGCTACCCTTGAAAGACGTCTTTCACACGGCGGCGGACACACAGGCTGGTCAAGGGCTTGGATAATAAACCACTGGGCAAGACTTTTTTGACGGCGAAAAAGTGTACGAAAATGTTATAGCACTTCTTTCAAACTCCACAAGCGAGAATATGTTCGATATGCACCCTCCTTTCCAGATAGACGGAAACTTCGGTGGCACAGCCGGTATCACGGAGGCACTTTTGCAAAGCGAGAACGGCGAGATAATTCTCCTGCCTGCACTGCCGAAAGAATGGTCGGAGGGCAGCTTCAAAGGACTTTGTGCAAGAGGCGGCTTTGTTATCGACCTTGAGTGGAAAGACTCAAAGATAACAGCCTGCCACATTCACTCAAGGTGCGGAAAGAAGTGCAGGATAGTGTGTGACAGTGTAAAGGTACACACTGCAAGCAGCGAGGTACAAACCTTGTACACAGACGGCGCAGCAGAGTTTGACACGGAAACAGGTAAAACATACACGCTCACATTCTGAGCAAAAAGACAAAATTTGAGAGGATATTGAAATGAGACATTATCGGATAATGGCAGCGGTTGTTGCAGCAATTTGCACGCTGTCAGGCTGCGGAGTGCAGAATAGGCAGAAACGAGAGCATGACCGCCCCCGAAAAAACATCTGTTGTAACCACAACAAAGAAACAGACAAACGATGACAGCAAGGCTGACGAGCAGGCTTTAAAAAGCTACGAAGAAACAAAGATAGTGGCAAACGCCATACCTTATGTGAAGTTTTCCAAAAAAGCGTTGAAGCCGAAAACAGGCTCAGTTTCAGGCAAGGCGAAAGTAAAAAGTGACCGCAAGGGCTACAAGGGCAAGGGTTATGTGACGAACATTTCCACTGAGGAAGATTGGTCAAGAGAGATCGAGCTTACCGACTCACAGTATTATGACCTTACCATAACAGTGGCTTCCGATGTGCCGTGTGTGAACGGCATAGCTGTGAACGGCAAAAAGCTTCAGGATTTTTCAGCCAGCGGCTCGGGCAAGTTTGAAAAGGTGACTTTCAAGAACATCTACATAGAAAAAGGCAAGACGGCAATATCCGTTATCCCTGTGGACGGCGGACTTGACGTTGACTGCCTGACCCTCACCGCAAGCGAGGATATATCAAAGCTTGACCTTACTTTATATCAAAGCCTCGCTCTTTTCAAACAAAGACCCGACTACAACGCAAAAGCGCTTTATCAGTATCTTTGCGAAAGCTACGGCAAGCAGGTGCTTTTGGGTCAGCATGACACTATCGGCAACATCTGCCGAAACAGACATGATATACAAAACCACAGGAAAATATCCTGCCATACGTTTTGGCGACCTTTATGCTTGCCACTGAAAAGGACAGCATTACCACCGACACCGAAATGAACATCGCCATGGATTGGGCTTCAAAGGACGGCATAGTGGGCTATATGTGGCACTGGGCTGCCCCTGACGACAAAAGCGTGAATATTATGCCGACCAGACGGATTTTGACATCAAAAAGGCAGTTACAAAGGAAAATATCGCAGAACTCAGCCTTGAGGATATCAAAAAGCTTCAAAAGGACGGCAAGGTAAGCAAAGAATGTTTGCTGTCGTTCAGATATCGACACCGTATCTGAGAAACTCTCCACCCTCCGTGATGAGGGAATAGCAGTGCTTTGGCGACCGCTCCACGAGGCCAGCAACGGCGATTTCTGGTGGGGCAATGACAAGGAAGCCTACAAATGGCTTTGGAAGCTTATGTACGAGCGTCAGACGAAATACCACAAGCTGAACAATCTCATATGGGTATGGTCAGCACAGAATGCCGATTGGTATGTGGGCGACGAATACTGCGACGTGCTTTCCTGCGATGTTTATGACGACGGCAATAAGGACGCACAGGTGAACATAATGCTTTTTCCTGCAAAGCATATCAAAGAACAAGCCTATTGCAATGAGCGAATGTGGAAGCTTCCCCTGACATACAGAGCATTGCAGACGAAAAAAGCCATGTGGGCGTTCATAGGTCAATGGGGCGGAAATTATCTTATGACCGATGACGGCAAGCTTGCTGAAGAAAACAACACCGCCGCCGAGCTTATCAAGATGTATAACAACAATCTCACTCTAACAAGGGATAAGCTCCCCGACTTCACCCACCTTGCAAGTTCCATAAAGGACACGGAAGAAAAAAATCCGCTGAGAGCAAAAAAGAATGATAGCTCAAAGGCTGACAGCAAGACGAAGAAAGAAAATACTTCTAAAGCAGAATAGGAAAAAAGAAGGGCTGTAAAAAACGCGCAATAAAAAAAGACTGCAACCACCCTTAAAAGGGTAGGAAAGCAGTCTTTTTTGTGGTATAATAAATTTGATGAAAAAAATACCAACAAGAATATAATACACCATATCAATTAAAATTTCCTATAGAAATTGAAAAAATTATTGAAACAACAGATCCGGTATATACATTTTGTGAAGTTATTGATCATATTGACCTAAATAAATACCTGACGACTGAGGAACGCAGGACAGGCAGACCAAGATATGATGAAAAAAAAACTTTGCTAAAAGTAATACTGTTCGCATTCATGGAAAATGGCTATGAATCATTAAGAAAAATAGAAAAGCTGTGCAAAACAGATATCCGCTTTATGTGGTTATTACAGGACGAACCGCCGCCAAGCCATATGACGATAGACAATTTTATGAACAATGTGCTTAACGGAAAAATAGAAGAGATATTCGCTGACATCAATGCTTACATATTTGAACAAGAAAAACGTAGATATGGATCATGTGTACATAGACGGAACAAAGATCACAGCCAACGCCAACAAATACAGCTGGGTATGGAAAAAGAGCTGTGAGAAAAATCGCGTGAAAGTATTTGCCAAGATAACAGAACTGTTAAGTGAGATAAATACAAGAATAGCCGCATTTGGTGTGAAATTTGGAGTTCGTGAAGAATATGCCATCGAATATCTCGAACAGATATTGAAGCAATATATACAGCTTTGCGGTTTTGATCCTGCTTCTGCTGTCAGGGGACGTGGACATCATAAAACTTCAGAACAGCGATATTATGATAAAAGCTTACAAGTTACATTGCGAGACTAAAAAGTATGCAGAGCACATAAAAAATATGCGGCAATGAACGAAACAGTTATTCCAAAACAGACCATGATGCAACATTTATGCGTATGAAAAAAAAAAAGACTATATGGGAAACGATCAACTGCTCCCAGGTTACAACATACAATTTGGCGTTTGCGATGAGTATATCGCCGTATATGACGTAAAGCAGTATGCCTCGGATATGGATTGCTTCAAGCCGCTTATGGAAAAATTCCACAGAATATATGGAAAGTATCCTGAATATCCAGTTACCGACGCAGGCTATGGAAGCTTCAACAACTATCTGTACTGCGAAGAACACGGAATGGGAAAATACATGAAATTTACCATGTATGAAAAAAGAAAGCAAGAATATTAAATACCATAATGATCCATACAGAGCAGTGAATTTCCGCATAGATGAAAATGGTGATCTGGTGTGTCCTAACAACAAAAAAAATTCCATTACGTTTACAGCAAGACCCATAAAGGGAAACAAATATGGGAGAACAGAAGAATTCTATCAGTGTGAAGAATGTGCAAACTGTTCTCATAAAGAAAAAAAGTGCTGCAAATGCAAGGGAAATCGCATAGTTCGCATAAATGAAGAATTGACAGCATTTCACAAAAAGAGGTTTTAAACAATCTTAATTGTATTCATGGAGCGCTTCTCAGAATGAACAGAAGCATTCAATCTGAAGGTGCAAATGGTATCATCAAGTGGAATCGGTCATACACAAGAGCCAGAAGACGTGGCTTAAATGCCATGAATTTAGAAATTGCGATGATTTGCTGTGGTTTTAATCTGCATAAATTCCACTTGAAAAAGCCTGCAATAAAAAAAAGCGGCATAAATTTAAAATATTTTCCAACATTTTCAACACGGCAAAAACGCAGTTTTTGTGCCGCTGTGTTTGCTGTACCCTTTTTTCAAGATTAGATAGTTCTTTTTTGCTGTGTGATATATTAAAGCCCGTGAGCTTCCATATCGAGGGAATCCACGGGCTTTGTTGCGCTTTTTTACAGCGCCCATTTTTATACCCTATTTATCTTTCAGCGCCTCAGAAAGCGTCCGCCAGCCAAGCATTGCACAATTTTACTCTCGCAGGCATATGGGAAATATCCCTGAGTGCAGAAGCTTCTTCAAGGCTGTCTATCTCTCTTCGTCAGACGCCTCGCCCCTTATCATTCTCCATGAAAAATATCCGCATATTCCAAAGCCTTTTCCTTGCTCTGACCTATTATCATCCCAAGCATTATATCCGTTGAAGCCTGAGATATTGCACAGCCGTCACCAACAAAAGCCCCGTCCGTAATGATATCCCCCGTCAGTTTTCAGCTTTAACTGTATCTCGTCGCCGCAGCTTGATTTATCCCGTCCAGCACAATGTCTGCGTCCTCTATATCATGCTTGAAATCAGGGGTGCATATTGTGCTCCGTTAGTATCTCATTGTAAAAAATTTCTATTTTCCATAAACCCATTCGCTCCCTAACAGTTGAAAGACTGTCTAAAAATCTGTCTGCGTCCTCTTTGGTATTGTAAAAAGCAAAGCTTGCCCTCACTGTTGAACGATAGCCAAGGTATTCAAGCAGCGGCTGTGCGCAGTGATGACCTGCCCTGACCGCAATGCCGTCTGCCGCAAGTATCTCGCTCACGTCATGTGGGTGAACATTGTCCACAGTAAAAGTCAAAATACCATTATGCTCCTCAGCTTCCTCCGAACCAAGTATATTTATGTGAGCAATCTCTTTCATTTTCTCAAAGGCATACGCCGAAACTTCAAGCTCTCTCTTGTGTATTTCCTCAAAGCCCACGCTTTTCACATAGTCTATAGCAGATTTCAGTCCCACTGCACCTGCCGCATTGACAGTGCCAGCCTCAAACTTATGGGGCAGTTCAGCATACACCGCCGAAGTCCTTGACACCGACTCTATCATCTCGCCGCCTGTGAGAAACGGCGGCATTTTTTCGAGCAACTCACGCCTGCCGTAAAGCACGCCTATGCTCATAGGTCCATAAAGCTTGTGACCTGAAAACGCAAAAGAAATCCACCCCAAGCTTTTTCACGTCCACCGCAATATGCGGCGTGCTCTGTGCGCCGTCTGCCACCATAACAGCGTTCTTGCGGTGTGCAATTTCTGCAAGCTTTTTCTATAGGATATTCTCTGCCAAGCACATTTGAAAGCTGCGTAACAGCCACTATCTTGGTGCGGTCTGTTATAAGTTCCTCAGCCTTGTTAAGGTCAAGACTGCCGTCCTTTTTCACATTCAAGGAATTTAAGCTCCGCACCCGTCTGCCTGCAAACCATTTGCCACGGCAAAGGTCGCTGTGGTGTTCCATTATGGAAACCACCACCTCGTCGCCCTTTTTTCAAATTGGAAAGCCCATAGCTGTATGCCACAAGATTTATGCTCTCTGTGGTGTTGCGTGTAAAAATTATCTCCTGCACAGACTTCGCACCGATAAAGTCACGCACTGCCTTTCGTGCATTCTCATAATCCTCCGTTGCCTGAACGCTCAGCTCATAAATTCCACGGAGAGGGTTTGCATTGTGGCAGGTGTAAAAAATCTTTTTCAGCGTCAATAACGCATTTCGGTCGCTGTGCAGTTGCAGCGTTGTCGATATAAACCGTTTTATCCTGCATAAGAAGTGGAAAATCCGTCTTGTATCCCTGCATTGTCCTCATTCCTCTGTATCAGTTTTTTTTATTCCCATGGCTTTTTTCAGCCACCGCCGCAAATTCGCTGTCCTCAGCCATATGGATAAGCTCTTTCAACAGCGGCGTAAGCCATTATCTTCTCGGCAGTTTCTCTGTCAATGCCCCTGCCCTCAAAATAGAACATAGTGTCAGCGTCAAGAAACTCGCCTATAGTCGCTCCGTGAGTACCCTCAACGTTTTCTTCTGCACAAAGTATCAGCGGAACAGTTTTGTTCACAACATCGTCCCCAAGCATGAGCACAGTTTCGTTCTCGCTGCCAACAGAGTCCGCAGAGCCTTTTTCTTAAAATCTATCGTTCCTCTGAAAACCTTTTTTGCACTGTCCGTCAAAGCGCCGTTCATAGTGATAAGGCTCTCCGTCTTTTTTGCCGAAATGGTCAGCCCCTATGTTATAGTCTATAGTCTGTGAATTTTTTCCCCAGATAAGCGGCGTCGGCGTCAAACCTCGCTCCGTCACCGCTGAGAGTAACGTGGTCGTCACTGTAAATATCTCCTCTGCCTATCATAATAGTCATAATGTGGATATGGGAATTTACCCCGCATTCCGCCCTGACCTCATGTCGCACAAGTCCGTTTTCCGACGGCTCAAGAAGCATAACGAGCTTCACCTCAGCTCCCTCCTCAAGGTCGATATTCACCCTTGACAGCATAGGAGCGTTTCCTCTGCAAACTTCAAAAATAACGCCCCTTGCGGCCTTTTCAGCCGTTACGTTCACGACATTTTCAGTATATCCCTCTGCGCCGCTGTTGTCAAGCCTTACAGGCTCGTTCTTTTTCATCTTTTTAAGATGATGTTTTCCTCAGTTTTCGCTGCACTTTCGCTGTCCCACTGTATCTCAGCACTGTTTACCTTGAGGAAATTCCACGTTTTTGTCGGCAGCTTGTCTATCAGGATATTTTTAGTCATTTTAAGCACTCCTTTTCCCGTCAGCCGATGCTGCCCTTCATCTCAAGGCGTATGAGGTTGTTCATTTCCACCGCGTATTCCACCGGCAATTCCTTGGACACGTTGTCCGCAAAGCCGCTTACGATAAGAGCCCTTTGCGTCCTCTTCGGTCATGCCACGGCTCATAAGATAGAAAACTGCGTCGCCGCTTATGCTGCCTATCTTCGCCTCGTGACCGATAGCGGCGTCCTTTGTGCGGATATCCATTGCAGGGATAGTGTCAGACCTTGACTCAGAGTCAAGCATAAGCGACTGGCATGATACCGATGACTTAGCCTTTTTCGCACTCTTTTCCACCACAACGCTGCTCCTGAATGTGCTTATTCCGCCACTCTTGCTTATTGAACGTGTGTTCATGAAGGAGCTTGTGTTCTTGCCCACATGAACTACCTTTGAGCCTGTATCGAGATTTTGTCCGCTTCCTGCGAAAGTAACTCCCGTGAACTCCATTTTGGAATTGTCGCCCTTTAAAATGCTCATAGGGTAAAGGCAGCCGATATGCGAACCGAATGAACCTGAGACCCATTCGATAGTGCCGCCCCTCTTCCACAAGGGCACGCTTTGTATTAAGGTTATACATATTCTTCGACCAGTTCTCGATAGTAGAATATCTTAGCTTTGCGTTCTTCTTAACATAAAAGCTCAACACAGCCTGCATGAAGATTTGCAACATTGTATTTTTGGAGCAGAACAGCCCTCGATAAAATGCAGACTCGCACCCTCGTCAACTATGATAAGCGTGTGCTCAAACTGACCTGCACCCTTTGCATTAAGTCTGAAATAAGATTGAAGCGGTATAGACAGCCTGCACGCCCTTTTGGCACATACACAAACGAGCCTCCCGACCACACTGCGCCATGCAAAGCCGCAAATTTGTGATCCCTCGGTGTAACAAGCTTCATGAAATATTTTCTCACCATATCGGCATATTCGCCTTTCATGGCGCTTTCGATATCCATGTAAACAACGCCCTCCTGGGCCACCTCAGAGCGCACGTTATGATAAACAAGCTCAGAGTCATACTGCGCACCCCACGCCTGCAAGATTTTCTCTCCGCCTGCGGTATGCCCAGCCTTTCAAAGGTGTCCTTTATATCCTGCGGAACGTTCTTCCAGTTGTTCTGCATTTTCGTGTTTGGTCTTACATATGTGGCAATATTGTCCATATCAAGCCCCTCAAGTGACGGACCCCAGTTCGGCGTTGGTATCTCGTTATAGATCTGCAAAGACTGCAATCTGAACTGCTGCATCCATACAGGGTCGTTTTTCTCTTTTGATATCTTCTCTATTATTTCAGGCGTCAGACCGTTTTTTATGCGGTAAGCGTCGTTTTCAACATCTTTTATATCATAAATACTGCGGTCAATATCCATGACCTGACTTTTTTTTTTTCATCATTTTCACCTCGTCCTCTTACTGCGTGTAATGGCAAAACGCCCCTTTACACACTTTTATCAGATAGCCGAAAAGCCCTTTTCGTTTATCTTTTTCCACAAGCTCTGCACCGCCGTTTTTAACGATAACACCATTTTCCATAACATGAGCGACATCAACTGTAAGAGCCTCCAGTATCCTTGTGCTGTGTGTTATAATAAGCAGTGAGCCGTGAACACGCTCTCTGTAGAGCTTTACGCCCTGTGAAACTGTCCTTACTGCGTCAACGTCAAGGCCCTGAGTCTGTTTCGTCAAGTATGGCAAGCTTTGGCTCAAGCATGAGCATTTGCAGTATCTCAGCCTTTTTCTTCTCGCCGCCTGAAAAGCCCACGTTCAGATCTCTGTCAGAGTAAGACTCGTCCATATTGAGAAGCTTCATTGTTTCCGCAAGCTTTTTCTTGAAATCCCAAAGTCTAAGACGTGTCTTTGTTTTTCTGCTCCAAGGCACTTCTTATAAACGAGCTCAGTGTAACACCAGGCACTTCCAGCGGATTTTGGAATGACAGAAAAATGCCCTTTTTCGTCACGCTCGTTCACAGGCATATCCACAATGCTTTCACCGCCAAAAACAATGTCACCCTCTGTTACAGTGTAAGCAGGGTTGCCTGTTATAGCATAACCCAGCGTAGATTTACCTGTGCCGTTAGGCCCATAAGAACGTGAGTTTCATCACTGTTCACCGTCAGGTCAACACCGTGCAAAATTTCCTTATCCCCAACGCTCACATGAAGTCCAGTTATCTTCAATAAATTATTACTTTTCATATTCTGTGTCCTTTCCTCTATCGCCTTGTCAGGCTTTGTAAAACGTCATGACATGGTTATCACGAGTTAGCTGTTCCTAATAGATATTATATCACAAAAACATAGAAAATCAATAGAATTTTCAACAAACAATTATTCTAAACTAACTCACATAAAGTGATGATAACAAAAAATCGATTTTACCCCTTGACAAATAATATTATATGACGTATAATATATTCAACGATATAGTATTATAGATCAATATAACAACTGAGCTGACTAAAGAGAGAGAGAGTAAATGGGCTTTCCAATAAGTGCAGGACTGCTTGATTCCATGGTACTGTCAGTGGTAGACAGAGAGGATACCTATGGATATGAGATAACGCAGTTCATACGCAGTGCGGTGGACGTTTCAGAATCCACATTGTATCCTGTGCTGAAACGGCTTCAAAAAAAACGAGCTGCTTGAAACCTACGATAAGGAATATATGGGCAGGAACAGACGTTATTATCACGTTACCCCAAAGGGAGAAAAAGCTCTTGAAGAATACCGCAGAGAGTGGAAGAAGCATAAGAATATGGTAGACCGTATATTATTAGAAAAAGGTGGAGAAAACACATGAACAAGACTTGAGTATCTTACCCAACTGCGCAGATCGCTTGAAGACGGCGGACTTGCCGAAGATGAAATAAATGACGCAATGGGGTTTTATGAGGAGATATTCCTTGATGCAGGTGCAGCCCATGAAGCTGAAACTGCCGCAAACCTCGGCTCGCCCGAAGAGCTTGCCAACAAAATTTTTGCAGGACAGCGGCATACACCCACAGGGCGACTCGGTATTTCAAATGGAAGCCGCCGCTGACCCCTCACAGGCTCGTGATACTGACAATAATGTGCCACAGAACGGCAATTCTCTCTCAAAGCTTCTTGTTATCATCATCACAAGCCCAATATGGTTCAGCCTTATGTGTGCCTTTGCCGCAATAGCCTTGGCGATACTTTGTGCACTTTTAAGCATAATAATTGCAGTTTTTGCAACAGGCTTCTCCCTTACAATAGGCGGTATAGTAACGCTTTTCACGGTCTATCCCGCAGGCATTGCCCCCTGATCGGTGCAGGACTTATATTTTGTATCGGACTTGGAGGCATGATTGTAATGCCTGTTATAAGGTGCATATGGCGTGGCTGTGTAAGCCTTTTCAACAAATTCACAAACTTTGTCCATAGGTTTGTAAGCTCAAAGGCGGTGGCATAATGGCAAAAATATGATAACACAGGCGACGTAAAACGCAGACGTTTCCCATTTTTTTGACGATATTTATTATCGGCATAGTGCTTTTCATTGTGGGCGTGGTGCTTATCAAGGTCACAAACACCAAAAGCCTTGGCAAGCGTTATTCCTACAACGAAACTTTTGACGTTGCCACTATAGATAATATGGAGATCGACTTCTCCGCAGGGGATCTCAACATCAAAAAGAGCAGTGACGAAAATATCCACGTCACAGGAGAAAATCTCCCGGAGAAGATAAATTTTTCGTCATCAAACAGCAAGCTTCAGGTCAAGACCGCCGACAGCCTTTTGCACCTTAAAGGCGGATATATCTCCTTTGACGGAAGTCAGCCTACGCTGACTATAGAGCTTCCTGAAAAGCGTTTGACACTGTAAAGATAGACGCAGGTGCAGGACAAATGAAGCTTTCAGATCTGACCTGTGAAAACCTCGACATAGATTTCGGTGCAGGAAGCTCAGAGGTCATTAACGTCACCTGCAAAAATGAAGCCGACTTTGACCTTGGAGTAGGAAAAACAGTTTTCAAAGACTGCACTTTTAACGATTCCGACTTTGACTGCGGAGTAGGCGAAACAGACTTTTCAGGAAAGCTTCGGCGACGCTGAGATAGACGGCGGCATAGGAAGAATAAATTTTGATATTGACGGCTGCAAAAACGACTATAAGATAAAATCAGACAGCAAAGTGAAAATAAATAGCACAACAGAAGAGAACGAGCTTCTCTACAAAATAAAACTTGACATTGACAACGGTATCGGCGAAATTTCGCTTAATTTTCAGATAAGGAGTGATAGAAATGGCAAAAGCCACTTTACAAATTAAGAGAAGGCAGGAC
>VOFK01000744.1_pt1 | contig 47495 bp, 59 predicted proteins | sample 5384121 | NCBI WGS metagenome assembly VOFK01 (sample SAMN12384730, study PRJNA508395) | human gut metagenome | isolation source: healthy gut J | host: Homo sapiens | reverse complement strand
CGTATTGCTGGTGTACACTGGCCTCCATGCTGGTGCGGGATGGAATACTGGTGGTGAAGATGGTGTCGCGCTTCGTCTCGGCAAACTGGCCCAGGGAAGGCGAAGTTCACAGCGCCGTCGGGTACGACCTGCCGTAGGCACGGGGCAAGCGCTTTGAAGGAAGGCGTCGATATAGGGCATCATCCAGGGCACGGTGTTGGCGCTATTGGCGGCCATGTCCCCTCGATCCGGGTCCTCCGGCACGCCGATGGTGCCAGCCACCCATGCAGATCTCCTTTATACAGTCACGCATGGGCTTTTTCACGTAGTCGCCGGGCTTGTCGGTGAACAGGGCATACACCCACACCAGGCAGGATCCTTGGGTGGTCACGGAACTGAGGCTGGCGGTTCATGGTCCAGCCTCAGAGCCAAAGCTGGAGTCCTTCACCGTGACGATACTGCCGGTGACCACCTTTAAGCTGCCGATGGGGTCCCGCTTGCAGATTTTCTGATATTAGATGATGCGCTGATCCAGCGTGGTGATGGTGGCGCTCATCCAGTTGGAGAGCTTCGGGGTCATAGCAGAACTTGTCGGGATGGCCGAAGCCGGGTCCTGCGCGGCAATCTTTGCGCCACAGGTCCCAGCCGCCGCCTTCCTTGATTTCGGGCTTGTAGGGGGCGGGGGGTGTTCTGGCTGCCGAGGGTGGAGTTCTCGACACAGCCGCCGTTGGTGATAAAGACGAGGTCATTCTCGGTCAGGTCGATGCTCTCCTCATGGCCGTCATGCAGCACGTCGATGCGGGTGGCCTGCTTCCGGTTTGCCGCTGGCAGTCAAAGGCGATGTTGGTGACCTTTGGTGTTAGTGGAACTGGACGCCGAAGCCCTCCAGATACTTGACCATCGGCAGGATCATCGACTCATACTGGTTGTAGCGGGTGAAGCGCAGGGCGGTGAAGTCGGGCAGACCGCCGACATGGTGGATGTAGCGCTGCAGATAGCGCTTCATCTCCAGCGCGCTGTGCCAGTTTTTCAAAGGCGAACATCGTGCGCCAGTACATCCAGTTGGAGTTCAGCACCTCATCATCAAAAAGAAATCGGTGATTTTCTTTTGTCATACAGACCCCTCGTCCGGCGTCAGAAGAGCTTCATAATCTCCATGGCGGCCTTGTCGCTCAGACCGAACTTGCCGTCGGTAAAGGGCATCCCCGCCGCGGTTGACGGTGGCGCGGCAGAGGCCGTAGTTGGGGTCGGCCTTGTTCAGCCAGTAATACTCGTCGTCCAGCACGGTGTGGTTCTCGTCCTCGATGGAGGGATGGAACGGAACAGATCCCACATACATTCAAAGTGGTTGTCCATTTCACGGCCGCCGCGCATGACGTAGCCGATGTCCTGATACTTATAGCCATCGCAGGCGCCGCCGGGGATGGGGTCTTTTTCCAGAATGTGGACATGCTCACCCTTCATCTGGGCATCGCGCACCAAATGCGCAGCAGGCTGCGGACAAAGCGCCGCCAGACCGGAGCCGACAATATAGGGCAGACTTGCTGTCAACACCCTCGGGCTTTTTGGGGATAGCAAAAGCTTCATAATTACCGCTGGAATAATACATAGTGTGTACCTCCTGTGATGATACGGCGTTGGCGTTTGCCGCGCCGCTTGTTGTTTGCTATGGCCTTAGTATACCCGGCGGGGCAACGGTTACAATCAGCCAAAAAAATCCCTTTGATAAGAATTTTATCAAAGGGGAGGAATTGTATAGATTATGGAGAAAATGTGAAGAAAACAGCTGTCAATGGCATAGAGGCACGTGGGGCGGTGACCCCACCCTCGCCGAAAGCGTGGGCGGGATGCCGTTCGCGGGCAATCCTGCCTATAAAACCACTACTCTTTATCAATCCGGCAGGCATTCAGGGACTTGGTGATATCCCCATGGATCAGCACAGACACCCGCTCCACCAGGGCGGCAGGGTCGTCCTTCATACCGGTGCGCACCCATTCCAGCGTCAGGCCCACAAAGGCGTATTTGTAAAAAGCTGGCGATGAACTCCTTGTCCTCGGGGCGCACCGTCATACCGGCGGCCTTCCCCTCCACCACGCCAATCATCAGGTCATAGGTCAGGCTGAGGTAGTTTTCCAGATGCTCGCGGCTGATGGAATGATAGACTTTTTGGTAAGAAAACCTTTGTCCTTTCGCACGGCTTTGGAATCTGCAAAAAGCCATGCTGCCATGTGTCATAGGTTTTCGCCCGGCCAGCGCGGGCGGCGCTTCCACGCAGGCCCACCCAATTGATCATAGATGTCCTTGAAATGGTAGAAGGTCATACGGTTCACACCGCAGTGCTCGGTCAGGTCGGTCACGGTGATTTTGTCCAGCGGCTTCTCGGTCAGCAAGCAGCCTCTTCAGGGATTGCACCAGAGCGTTTGGTCATTTGGGACATAAGGCAGCCCTTTTGTTAAAAAGTATACCCCTGATTATACCGGAAATTTATGAATTTTAAACCCCCGCACCCGGTCAAGGCTACAGCGCTGGAAACATCCCCGCGGGAGAAAAATAGTTGATGAGCAGCGCCGCAATGCCCAGCCTCCAAATAGCCAGCCGCCGCGCAAGAAAAAAAATTGCGCGGCGGGGCGGTTTGTGGTATAACGTGGGTACCACTTATATGGGTAAGGGAGTGCTTTACCAATGCCCGAAATGCTGGATATTGTGGACGAGAACGGTTCGCCCACTTACCGCGCTGTCGCGCGCACGCAGGCTCCACGCCGGAGGGACTGCGCCACCGCACACAAAGCTTCCGTGATTCTGCGCAAAAACAGGGGCGCGTACAGGTGCTTTTTGCAGATGCGCTGTGCCGCTGGCGATTCCTACCCCGGTGCTATGATACTTCGCCGCCGCGTCATCCCGGCGGGTGCCGAGAGTTTGTGGAACCTGCGAGCTGAAGTGAGGAACGGGCGTGACGCCACCTCCGCCGACTTGTGAGTGGCCTGCGGCGGTTCCAGATATTTTGAGTGGAATTTCACGGCAAGCCGTTTAAGGATAACCAGGTCAGCAAGGTGTTCTGGTTTTGGTTTTACCCCGCGAGGCGGCGGACTTCCTACCGTGCAGAAATCCGACTATGTGCGGTGTGTCGATTTTGACGAGTACACTTCTCCGACAGGCGCAATACCGAACTGTATATTTATGGAGGAGCTGGAGATGGTGAAGAAGGCCGCGGAAAAAGGGCTAAATTGCCCGGCGGGAAATAAAAGGCGGATAAATCGGAATTTGGTATTGATAGAATGGTAGAAGTAAGTAAAATTTTATGACAATGTCGCAGATGAATTTTTGAAGTTTGGTGATAATATCCCAAAACAGATGTATCAAGTGGGAAGTATTCTGTAAACACAAAGAAAGAGAGACTTATGAAATTGGTAGAGGTCACAACAGAGAACCTGGAGAAAGTATTTGTGAAACAGCTAAAGAGAATTACAGTTGAAACAGAGCAGTTGATTTTAGAATTGAACCAATATGTGTATTCTGTTAAAGGAAAGACACGAGAGTAAATGAAAATATTGATGATGAAAAAATGAATGTTATTTATTGCAGACATTAACTCATTTGAGGAATTAAGGATAGTGAGATTGAGAAGATATTGATTTCTTCAGATAAGTTAGTTGAAAATTGACATATCCTTTAATTCAACCTATATTGATTGAAGAAGCAAAAAAAAGAGGCTTTATATAATAGACAAGAATCGAAACTTCCCAGTTTTAGGCAACCTTTCGGCGCGGTGTGGGGCGTTTCGCCCACAGATGTCCATCAACGGCTGACTTACCACTATGGGCGGAATCTCACCTCGGCAGTGGGCTGCTGTTGGATATCCCCTTGTGTTGCAAAAACTGCAATTTTATGTTGCTTATAAGAAAGATGATATAATACAGGTGCTTTCTACAAGGTGAATACATATACTGTTGTATTTTTTGCAGCGTAACCGCGCATAAATGTAAGGCATCCGTTAATTTGCCCAAAAACAACCCAAAAATAGAAAATCCTTTGGCGGATTTAATACTTGCAAAAATGTATAGGTGTATAATATGCAGCAATGAATGAATAAAATATTCAGATGCGCGGCAGGCATCCCTCCCAGACGCCTTGATAAAAAATACAGAGAGGGAATATTATCATGAAAAAGGATAAGAAAGACATCAGTGGTTCTGGCCTACCCGGCGGTCTGCGATACCTTATCATCATTCCTGGCTGAAGGAGCATAACAACTGCGAGGTTGTCGCGGTTTCGCGACGTGGGTCAGGGCACCGAACTGGACTGGTCTGGAGGAGAAGGCCCTCGAGGCCAGCGCCTCAACGTACTGTCCTCGACCTGAAGAAGGACTATGTGGAAAAACTACATCTGGCTGCCTGAAGGCTGACGCCAAGCGGGGATTACCTGCTGGGCGCTTCCATGCACGTCCTGCATCGTCGCCGCGCTGGCGAGATTGCTGAAGGCAGAACGACGCCATCTGCCACGCACCTGCACAGGCAAGAGCAATGACCAGGTCCGTTTTGAGGCGGCCCTCAAGGCCCTCGCGGAGATGGCCATCGCTGGCGTGAGTGGAACATCAGAGAGCCGTGACGAGGAGATCGATTACGCCGGAAGCCCACAACACCCCCCTGAAGACAACCGTGAGACCAACTACCCAAGGACAAGAACCTGTGTGGTATCTGAGCCATGAGGGCCTGGACGTAGCCCCTCTCTGAGCCCCAGTACAACAAAGCTTCCGGCTTCCTGGAACTGGCGTCTCCCGAGCAGGCCCCCCCGTGGATAAGCCGACCTACGTCAAGATTCACTTTGAGAAGGGCATCCCACCGCCGTGGACGGCGTTGATGGGCGGCATCACGCGCTGAGATTTGAGCACCTGAACAAGCTGGGCGTTACCAACGGCATCAACCTGGTTGATGAAAACAAATCTGGTCGGCATGAAGAGCCGCGGCAATATCGAGACCCCAGCGGTGCCATCCGCAACCAAAGGCACACGATGTGCTGGAAGTATCACGCGCTGGACAAAGGTCCGCCACTTCAAAAACACAGCTGGCCCAGAAGATGGGCGAGCTGGTCTAAACGGCCAGTGGTTCACCCCGCTGCGGGAGGCCATCAGCGCTTACCGATGATCTGCAGAAACCGTCACCGGCGATGTGACCTTGAAGCTGCACAAGCGGGCAATATGATCAACGCTTATCACCAGCCCGTACACCCCGGCCGATGAGCAGACGCCTCCTCTGGCGAGGATGACGCCACAACCAGGCCGATGCAAACGGCTTCCTATCAATCTGTTTGGTCTGCCCATCGCCGAGCGCGCTAAGCTGGCGAAGAACTGGCCGACCGAAGAATAAGCGAACGAACGCCAATGGGCAACCGCTGCTGGGCGTGCAAACCCTTTTGGCGGTTTTGGCTTTACCATGAAAGGGCCGGTTATGCCCGGCCCACCGCGTGAAAGCTACAGCCCGTTTATGGCCAAATACATCGGAGGTTCAGTATGCCCAACTTTGGCAGGGCCGGGCCAGCAAGGCCGTTGACAGCCGCGTAAACGATTTCACCCCTCCATCCGCTTTGATGCGCGGATGATTGAGCAGGGCATTGTCCACTCGGCCATGCTGGGGCGTCAGGGCATTGTCCCAGCAGGATGTGGACGATATTCACAAAGGCCTGCACTCGATTCTGGGCGATTTACAGCGGTGCGCTGGAAATTGACCCCAACGCCGAGGATGTGCACACCTTTGTGGAACAGACGCTGACTGCCCGCGTAGCGATGCTTAAGCGGTTGCACACCGGCCGCAGCCGCAATGACCAGGTGGCGTTGACATCCGGTTGAATCTGCGCGCGGCGAGCGAGCATATCCAAGGCCAGATTAGAGAGCTGATTGCCGTGCTGTGCGAGCAGGCCGAGAAGGAACGCGAGCTATGCCCGGCTACACTCACCTGCAGCGTGCCCAGCGGTGACGCTTCGGCCACCAGCTGATGGCCTACGCATGAATGCTGCTGCGCATTTGGGCCGTATGCATGCCACCTGCCGCATGGATGCCGAGTGCCCACGCTGGGTTCCGCGCGCTGGCGGGCACAACCCACCCGACTGGACCGCCACCCATACCGCCGACCACCTGGGCTTTGATGCGCCGTCAACAAAGACTCGATGACGGCGTTCCGACCGCGATTTATGCATTGGCAAGCTGTTCGTATCGCGATGATAATGATACCTCTCCCGCCTGAGCGAGAAACCGTATCCTCTGGTGTTCGTGGGAGTTCAATTTGTCGAAGCTGGACGATGCGATACTGACCGGCTCCTCAAAATTATGCCGCAGAAGAAAAACCTGATAATGACCGAGAGCTGATTCGCGGAAAACTGGCAAGTCTACGGCGACCTGACCACGCTGCTCGTTATGATGAAGGGTCTCCCACTTGCATACAACAAGGATATGCAGGAGGACAAAGAGGCTATCTTTGACGCGGTGGACACTGTTGGCTCAAACAGTGCGCAACGTTCGCGCCCATGCTCACCACCATGAAGGTTATCCCCCGAAAACGCCGCAGCCAAGGGCTTTATCAACGCCACCGACTGCGCCGACTGCCTGATGAAAGGGGATGCCCTTCCGCGATGCCTACAAGTGCACCTAAGACGATGGTGGCTGCCTGCGTCGCGGGCAAGACGCTGGAAGAGCGACGCTGGACGAGTTCAAAAAACGGTACAGCGATTTGTTTACCGAGACGTGTATACGGCCATTGACCTGACCACCTGCTGCACGAGGGCCGCACCGCTACGGCGGCCGACAAAGGCGAATGATGGGCAGGATTCCGTGCGGTAGCTGAAGGAAGACAAATAAGCAAATAATAAATAAAAATAATAAATCGGGTGCGCGCCCGCGCTCGGTTTGAAACTGGGAGGCTTTAAGAGGGCGATACTCTTGGCATCCCCGCATTTTTGTTTGCAGGAGCTAAAACTCCCTAAGCCCAATATTGTATTTGTTCTTTAAAAACAGGGGATACAGTATGGGAGAGAGGCACAAAAATTTTCGTCGATGGTCACTCCGGCACGACGGGGGCTGCGGATCGCCGGCGGGCGCGAAGCCCCGAGATTACTGAAAATGCGGCGGCGGCGGACCGCAGGACGTCACGCCCGTGCGGCGGTCATCAACGGCGACCTCTCGTTCCTCTGCCTGCCGGACGATGCGGCGCGGGAGGTTGTGCCACTGCTGCGGAGAATATTGCAGATTCTGGTTTCCAGCACGGCGCACCGCACCAGTTGAACTGCGGAGCACTGGCACCCGCGAGGCACTGGCCGCCACCCGTGGCGTGCCAGCCTCACCCGCCACCGGCGGAGTTTGCGGCGGGGCGCTGAAGTGCGGGCAGGCGGTATTATCCCAAAACGGCGCATCTGGCGGCGACGATTGACCAGATTCCGGCGGCAGGAATGATTGCCAGTACGGCCGACGCGACACCGCGCTGAACGCCCGCGCCCCACGGTCTGGCCCTGCACCACCATCGCGCCGCGATTACCGGCCTTCCACGGTACTTTGTGCCTGTGGTGGCCGACTATTACGCGGGCATGGAAACGATGATTCCGCTGGGATTTGACGGCGCTGGTGTCTCGGCCCCGAAGGTGGCCGCGGCGCTGACCGAGTATTACGCCGGGCAGCCGATGATTAAGGTACACCCCCCTGTGCGAGGGCACCGGACGGCGGCCCCGCGCCACCAAGCTGGCCGGTGGCGACACGCTGGAAATCTTCTGCCTGGCCAACCCCGACGAAAAACCCAGATGCAGCTTATCAGCCTGTTTGACAACCCCAGCAGGGGGCAGCTCCGGCGCAGCCGTGCAGTGTATGAACCTGATGCTGGGGCTGGAGGAGACGAAAGGGCTGAGCAGATAACAAATAAAGCAAATAATAAATAAAAAATAATAAATAATAAATCCGGTGCGCCGCGGCGGCGCGTTTGAAATAATGGCAGACGCCGATTAAGGGTGCGAGATAGTAAAAAAATACATCCCACTTTCCTGATTTTGTTTGCACCGGCAGGGAGCAAACTCCACCCAAATTTATTATTTATTCTTTCTTATTTAAAAAGTAGAGGGATATCGAGATATGAACAACTTTAAATCAATCGTTGGCGGCATCTGTGCGCCGAAGGGATTTTTCGGCGGCGGGCGTGCATTGCGGCATCCGCCATAACCATTCCAAGCTGGATTTAGCGCTGATTAAGGCGGACGTCCGCTGTGCGGGCGCGGGCTGCTTCACCACCAACAAGGTCTACGGCGCACCCATCACGGTGGACCGTGAGCACCTGCAGGACGGCTATGCACAGGCCATCGTTGTGAACAGCGGCAACGCCAACACCTGCGCCCCCCAACGGTGTGCAGCTGGCCAAGATACCTGCGAGATTGTGGCCAAAGAGCTGGGCATTTCCGCCGCGGATGTGCTGCCCTCCTCCACCGGCGTTATCGGGCAGGCCATGAACATTGAGCCGTTCGCCAAAGGGCATCCCGGAGGCTGCCGCCAAAACTGGCCGCCACCGAGGCCGGCAGCCATGATGCGGGCTACCGCCATTATGACCACCGACACCCACCCGAAGGAGATTGCGCTGGAGTTCACCGTGGCTGGCAAAGCCGGTGCGCATTGGCGCGATTGCCAAGGGCTCGGGTATGATTCACCCCAATATGGCCACGATGCTGCTCTTTATGACCACCGATGCCAAGGTGGCCCCTGCTGTGCTGCAGAAGGCGCTGTCCACCGTTGTGCCCGCAACCTTCAACCAGATTTCGGTCGATGGCGACACCTCCACCAATGACACTGTGCTGCTGCTGGCCTCCGGCCTGTCCGGTGCGGAAATCGCCGAGGGCACGCCCGACTATGACGCCTTTGTGGCCGCGCTGACCGAGGTCGCCGAGCACCTGAGCCGTGAGCTGGCCGGTGACGGCGAGGGCGCAACGAAGCTGCTGGAATGCACCGTGACAGGCGCGCCTGATCTGGCGACCGCCCGCGCTGTGTCCAAGAGTGTGATTCACTCCACCCCGTTCAAGGCCGCCATGTTCGGCGCGGACGCCAACTGGGGCCGCGTACTCTGCGCCATCGGCTAATGCCCGGCGATTTTTTGACATCAGCAAGACCAGCGTGCGCCTCAAGAGCAAGGCGGGCGAGGGTCTTTGCCTGCGAGAACGCCGCTCTCAGCGAGGACGAGGCCGCTGTGGTGCTGAAGAGGACGAGATTGATATTCTGGTCGACCTTGGCAGCGGAGACTACACCGCCAAGGCCTGGGGCTGCGATTTGACCTATGACTATGTGAAGATCAACGGGGACCACAGAACCTGAAAAGGTGGCTGCGAGAAGGGAAAAGGAGCGCTGATGTAAATAATAAATAAAAATAATAAATAACAATAATGCGTTCGCGGCGGCGCGTTTGAAAATGATGGCAGACGCCGATTGAGTGCGGATAGTAAAAAATACATCCCGCTTGCCTGATTTTGTTTTTGCGACCACAGGGAGCAAACCCAACCTCAAATTTATTATTTATTATTTATTATTTTTTTATTTGTAAAGGCCTCCTGTATGGGGGAGTAACTGCAGATGAAAAAACGAACAGATGGCCCTGTTGTTCAGCGAGGCTACGCCATATATCCAGAAATACCACGGCAAAAACGCTGGTGATTAAATACGGCGGCAATGCCATGGTCAACGATGAGTTGAAGCTGGCCGTTATGAACGATCTGGTCACGCTCACCCAAGCTGGGGTGCGCGTTGTGCTGGTGCACGGCGGCGGGCCTGCCATCAATGCCATGCTCAAGCGGGTGGGCAAGAGTCCAAATTTGTCAACGGCCTGCGCCACACCGACGAGGAGACGATGGGCATTGTCCAGCAGGTGCTGGCCGGCAGGTCAACAAAGACCTTGTGGCCCTGCTGAAAGCCGCGGCGTCGGCCTGTGCGGCATGGACGGCCATATGATTATGTGCAAGCGCAAGAGCGATGTGGATTTGGGCGTCGGTGAGATTGAAAAAGTCAACACGACGCTGATTGACCACCTGCTGGCGGATAGCCATCCCGGTTATTGCCAATGGTGGGCATGGACGACAACGGCGTGCCCTACAACATCAACGCAGACACGGCCGCGGCTGAAATTGCCATTGCCCTGCACGCAGAAAAACTCGTCAGCATGACGGATATCGTTGGTCTGCTCTACGATAAGGACGATGAATCCACGCTGATTCCCCTGAGGTCGAAGTCTCCGAAATCGAGGGCTACAAGGCCGCAGGCGTCATTGCGGGCGGTATGCTGCCCAAGATCGAGGGCATGGCCGACGCCATCTACCAGGGCGTCCACGAGGCCGTCATCATCGATGGCCGCGTGCCCCACTCGATTCTGCTGGAAATGTTCAGTGACAGAGGCGCAGGTACAATGTTCCTCTATCGGGAAACCGGGGGGAACCAAAAAAAATAAATAATAAATCAGGTGCGCCCCCGAAGCTTTGAAATAGCGGCAGAACTTGTTTTGAAATGGCGGTGAAAAAAGCCCGTGCGGCATCCCGTTCCTGCTTTTTGTTTGCGACCGCAGGGAGCAAACTCCACCAAATTATTATTTATTATTTATTCTTTATTATTTATAAAAAAGGCAAAAAAGAGGCGGCAAGCTTATGAATACCGAAAAGGTTATCACCCGCGACAATGAAAATATCCTGCATACCTATGGCCGCAGCCAGATTGTGCTGGCAGAGGGGGCCACGGTATGACCCAAGCGATGCCGACGGTAAGACGTATCTGGATTTCACCTCCGGGTATCGGCGTCAACTCCCTGGGCTACTGCCACCCCCGCCTGGGTCAAGGCCGTGGCAGACCAGGCCGCGACCTTGCAGCACCTCCAACCTGTACTACACCGCCCCCCGGACGGCAAGCTGGCAAAAATCTGTTGCCGCACCGGCTGACGCGGTTTTTCTTCGGCAATTCCGGCGCCGAGGCCAACGAGGGTGCCATCAAGTGCGCCCGCAAATACAGCGTGACATTTACGGCGAGAAAGCCGCAACAGCGTCATCAGTCAACTCCTTCCACGGCCGCACGCTGGCAGCTGACCGCCACCGGCAGGATGTTCCACCATGACTTCGGCCCCCTTCCCGGAGGAGCATTTCGACTATGTCCCGGCGGGGACTTTGCCGCGCGCTGAAAGCGCCGCCGACGAAACTGCCTGCGCCGTTATGATGGAGCTTTGTGCAGGGCGAGGGCGGCGTTGTGGCGCTGGACGCCGACTACGTGGCCAAGGTCGCGGCGCTCTGCAAGAAAAAAAGACATTCTGCTGATTGTGGACGAGGTGCAGACCGGCGGGCCGCCGCGCCAGGCGTTTTCTGGCGTGTGAGCACTTTGACCTGCACCCGACATCGTCACGCTGGCCAAAGGTCTGGGCGGCGGCCTGCCATCGGCGCGGTGGTTATGAGCAAAAAAGGTGGCCGACCATATGGGCCCCGGCTCCACGGCTCGGCCTTCGGCGGCAACCCAGGTCTACTGTACCGGTGCGCTGGCCGTGCTGGACGCAATGGACGAGATTTCCCTTAACGTCAACGGAAAGCGCGCCGTCCAGCTGCGCGCAGGGCTGGTAAAGCTCCCCACGTGCGGGGAGGTCAGCGGTCTGGGCCTGATGGTGGGCATCGCCTTTGACGAGGGCATCAAGGCTGCGATGTCCGCGCTTTGCCTGCGGAAAAGGGAGGGCCCTGTTGGTGCTGACAAGGCCCGCCTGCGCCTCTTTACCGCCGCTGATTCCCGTGACGCCCGCCGATGTGGACACGGCGCTGGAAACCCTGCGCAAGGTGCTGGAGAGCTGCGTGTATGAAACATCTGTTGAAGCTGGGCGGTCTGACGCCCGAGGAAATTTTGTACATTCTGATGTGCCGATGACCAAGCGGCCCGCAATAAGGACGGCATTGACCCCAAGTGATTTGCAGGGCAAGTGGTGGCAGCTGGTCTTTGCCAAAAACTCCACCCACACCTGCACCAGCCTGGAGGGTGGGCATCTACCAGATGGGCGGCTTGGGCACCTACCTGAGCGCCAACGATCTGCAGACCGCCCGCGGCGAGCCTGTGCAGGACAACGGCCCGCGGCGCGGATGTGGACTTTTCACCGATGTGGGGTCGTATGGGCATGGAGCGCGAGGCCGAGCAGCGCCGCCGGGATTTCACCGGCTTTTTACGCTGGACGCGGCCCGCATGGCGCTGGCCAAAACCGGACTGTATGGTGCAGCATCCTTTGCCTGCCCACCGCGGCGGCGAAATCGCCCCCGATGCTGGAGGCCCACGCCAACGAAATCTTTGACGAGGCCGAGAACCGCATCTACATCGAAAAACCGTGCTGGCCATTTTGCTGGCAGGGAAATAATTGCAGCTTAGGCAGGGCACACGCCCTGCCTTTTTGTGCAGCTTGACGCGTGTGGTATACTGATTGTATCACTGCCCTTTGAGGTGCACCTATGCAAAAACAACCCTGCAGCAAAAAGTCCGCGGTGCGCTGCGCCGCTTTACGGCAAAGCGCATAGCCCTTATTTTGCTGGGAACCGCCATTCTTTCCTTCGGCATCCACAATATCCACCAGCGCACCGCCATCACCGAGGGCGGCATCATCGGGCTGGTGCTGCTCATCAACCACTGGCTCGGCGTTCCGGCATCGGTGGCCTCGCCCCTGCTGGACGCGGCCAGCTATGCGCTGGCGTTCCGGTTCCTGGGGTGGGATTTCCTGCTCTCGGCCGGGCTGGCCAGCGTCAGTCTGGCGGGCTTCTACCGCCTGTGGGAATGCCTGCCCCGATGCTGCCCGACCTGACGGCGTACCCGCTGGCGGCGGCGCTGCTGGGCGGCGTTCTTGTCGGTGTGGGCGTGGGGCTCATTGTCCGGCAGGGCGGCTCCAGCGGCGGCGATGATGCGCTGGCGCTGGTCATCCACAAGCTGACCGGGTGGCGGCTCTCCCGCGCCTATCTTTTCACGGATTTAACGGTGCTTTTTGCCTCGCTGTCCTACATTCCGTTCCGGCGCATTGCCTTCTCGCTCGTCACGGTCACGGTGTCCTCACTGCTGATTGACGCGATAAAGGAGTGGAACGGCGGCGGGGAGGCTGACCTGTGCGAGGGTGCCTGCGGGTAACCGGCGGGCCGATGCGAGCATTGGCCCCTACAGAGCAGTGGCTTTGAAAAAAATGTAAAAACATCTGTGAAAACCGTGCGCTATGCTTGTACTTGGCGGCAATTTGCAGTATAATACTCTATGTATTGTTGCAACGCACCCAATGGAGGTTTACGATATGAAGCTATCCCGCAAGCTCGCGGCGCTGGCCATGGCCGTGCTGCTGGCAGTTTCCTGACCGCCTGCTCCCCGAAGCAGGTCGCGCAGGATTTGGTTGTCAATCTGGTTCACAAGCTGGGTCTGGTGGAGGAATCGGACGATGACGAGACCGACACCACCACCAAGCCGCGCCTGGCGGCAGTGTGGAGTTCCCGGCGGATATGGACACCGAGGCGGCCCGCGTGGTCAGCTACCCGGAGGACGGCAACCCTGTATGCCTCCTTCAACGGCATCGCCAACCGTTCCACCGAGTATTTTGTGGCGGGCGGCGACAGCATGACCGTGACCGGCTATGCCACCACCGAGGCCAGCAGTGAACGGTATATGTACTTCAAGATTGCGTTCTGGGAGCTGTCTGACGATAAGACGATGACCAGCTACGTGCCCGGCTCCACCATTTACTACTATGCCGACGGCAGCGCGTCCCAGTATACCGTGACGGGGCTGACGGCGGGCAAGCAGTAAAAATCACCATCAGCTACGACAACGGCAACAAATACTACGTTACCGGCGGACTGAAGGTGGAAGGTCTGGGCAGTGCCGAGCTGAACACCTACGGCGACGATACTGCAAACAGCTGATAAAAGGCAAAGATGCCGCCCGCGCCGCAAAGTGGCCGGGCGGCTTTTTTGGTAACGTAAGGGAATAGGAAAGTATGGACAAAAAACAGATGCGAAACACGCTGCTGCTGGTCGGCGCGGCCTTTATCTGGGGCACGGCCTTTGTGGCGCAGAGCGTGGGCAGCGGCTACGTGGGCCGTATACCTTTCTGGCAAAGCCGCAGCTGGCTGGCCTGCGTTTTTCTGCTGGGGCTTATGGCGGTGCTGCGAAAAATGGGCAAAACCAACAGCGCGGCGCAGGGCTTCTGGCAGAACAAGCCGGTGCTGATTAAAGGCGGTATCTGCTGCGGTGTGGCGCTGTTTGCGGCGTCCGCGGCGCAGCAGATGGGCATTGGCACCACCAGCACGGCCAAGGCCGGCTTTATGACGGCGCTGTATGTGGTGCTGGTGCCGGTGGCGGGATTTTCCTCGGCAGCCGTCCCGGCGTCAAGCTGTGGTGCTGTGTGGCTGCCAGCGTGGTGGGGCTGTATCTGCTGCTCTGCCTGGCGGGGCGCGATACCCTGAGCCTGACCGGCGGTGAGTGGCAGTTGCTGCTCTGCGCCTTTTTGTTCACGGCGCAGATTCTGCTGGTGAACCACTTCAGCCCCAAGCTGGATGGCATCCAGATGAGCTTTGCGCAGTTCTTTTGTGGTGGCGGTGCTCTCCACCGTGTTTATGTTCGTGTTTGAGACGCCGACCCTTGCCCAGCTGCGGGCGCGGCGGTATCCATTGCCTACTGCGGCATTATGTCCAGCGGCGTGGCGTACACGCTGCAGATTGTCGGCCAGAAGGCCTTGACCCGACCATCGCCAGCCTGGCCATGTGCCTGGAAAGCGTGTTCAGTGCGCTGGCCGGGTGGCTGATTCTGGGCGAAACGCTGAGCGCCGCCGAGCTGTGCGGCTGCGGACTGATGTTTGCGGCCATTGTGGCAAGCCAACTGCCCGAGAAGAAGCGTGACCGCACCTGACCCCCATATAAAAAGGAAGTGCCCTATGCAAGACCTGCGCATGATTTTCCGCTACGGAAAGCCGTACCGGCGCGACTGCTTCGCGGCGGTGGGGGCTGGTCTTTATCGAATGTGTCTTTGAAATGATTATCCCCATGCTGATGTCCACGCTGGTGGACGAGGGTGTGCCGGGCCATAATATGGCGGTTATCATGCGGCAGGGCGGGCTGATGATTCTTTGCGCGGCGCTCTCGCTGGTGACAGGGCAGCTGTATGCCAGGTACGCGGCGCGGTTCTCCAATGGTTTTGCGGCTGAACTGCGCACAGCCGAGTACGCCGCCGTGCAGCGGTTTGACTTTTTGCCAACCTTGACCGCTTCTCGGATGCATCGCTTGTCACACGTATGACCACCGATGTGACCGTTATGCTCAACGCGGTCAACTCCGGCCTGCGGCCGCTGGTGCGCAGCCCGGTTATGCTTTTTATGGGGCTGGGCATGGCCTGCCTGCTCAGCCCGCGGCTGACGGTGGTTTTCCTTGTCACAACGCCGATTCTGGCGGCCGTGCTGGCGTGGATCGTCACGCGGGTCGGCCCGCTGTACGGGCGGCAGCAGGGGGCGGTGGACCACCTGAACGGCCGTATTCAGGAATCGCTGACCGCCATCCGCGCCATCAAGGCGTTTGTGCGCGGTGACTACGAGAACGAGCAGTTTGACGCCGTCAACACCGAGCTGAGCGATGCCTCGACCGAGACCTTCCGCTTTGCGGTGCTCAATCTTCCGGCGTTCCAGACCGTTATGTACACGGCGATTGTCTGCATCCTCTGGTTTGGCGGCAACTTCATCCTGACCGGGGATATGACGGTCGGCCAGCTCACGGCGTTCCTCAGCTATGTGCTGCAGGTGCTCAACTCGGTGATGATGTTCTCCGGCGTGTTCCCTGCAGATGTCGCGTTCGCTGGCCAGCGCTCGCCGCATCCGCGAGGTGCTGACCGAAAAAGCCTGACCTTGCCAACGCCGCCGCACCCGAGACGGTGGTTGCCAACGGCCAGCTGGATTTTGAGAACGTCAGCTTCAAATACAACGCGGCAGCGGAGAAAAGTGCGCTGTCTGACATTACGCTCCACATCCCCGCGGGCGCAACGGTGGGCATTATCGGCGGCACAGGTGCGGCCAAAACCACGCTGGTGCAGCTGATTCCCCGCCTTTACGATGCCACTGCCGGTACGGTCATGGTCGGCGGGCGCGATGTGCGCGACTATGACCTGACGGCCCTGCGCGACGCGGTGGGCATTGTGCTGCAGAAGAATCTGCTGTTCACCGGCACCATCCGGGAAAACCTGCAATGGGGCAACCCGGACGCCACGGACGAGGAGCTGTGGGCCGCCTGCCGCGCCGCCCATGCGGATGAGTTTTTGCAGCGGATGCCGCAGGGGCTGGACACTGATTTGGGCCAGGGCGGCTGCAATGTCTCCGGCGGGCAGAAACAGCGGCTCTGCATTGCGCGCACGCTGCTCAAGCACCCCAAGGTGCTGATCTTTGACGATTCGACCAGCGCGGTGGACACCGCCACCGAGTCCGGCATCCGCCACGCGCTGGCGGAGCTGACCGACGTGACCAAAAGCTGATTATTGCGCAGCGCATCTCTTCTGTGCAGTCGGCAGACCTGATTGTCATATTGGAGGACGGGCGGCTGCACGCCGTGGGCACCCACGCCGAGCTTCTGGAAAAAGATACGATTTATCAGGAAATTTATCATTCCCAGATGAAAGGGGGACGACGCAGATGGCGAAAGCATTCGGCGGTAAGCGCCCGCAAAACCTGCGCCACACCCTGCGCCGCTTTATGGATTATCTGGGCCGCCACAAGCTCATGCTGCTGGTGGTGGGCTTTCTGGCGGCGGTCAGCGCATTGGCGGCGCTGCTGGGCACCTATATGATACGCCCGGTGGTCAACGGCATTCTGGAAAACGGCAGCCGCAGCTATCTGGCCGGGTGGTCGTGCTCACGGCGGTGATTTACGGCATCGGTGCGCTGTCCACACTGGGCTACACCCAGCTGATGGTGCGCGCGGCGCAGAAAATTCTGCAGGACATCCGCCGCGATTTGTTTGCGCATCTGCAGACGCTGCCGCTGAATTTCTTTTGACACAAACCGCAAGGGCGATTTGATGAGCCTGTTCACCAACGATGTGGACACGATTTCGGACGCGCTCAACAACAGCTTTGCCATCGTCATACAGACCTTTTTATTCAGGTCGCAGGCACGTTGATTCTGCTCTTTGTGCTCAACTGGCGGCTTTCGCTGCTGGTGGTGGTGGGCTACATTGCCATGTTCTGGTTCATCAACTACTCCACCCAGCGCAGCCGCGCCTACTATGCGCGCCAGCAGGCCAGCCTTGGTGAGCTGGACGCCTATATGGAGGAGATGATTGCGGGCCAGAAGGTGGTCAAGGTCTTTAACCACCAGCAGGCCGATATGGCCGCCTTTGCCGCCCGCAACGAAAGCCTGCGGCAGGCGGGCACCAGCGCCCAGAGCTACGCCGCCACGATGGTTCCGGCCGTGGTCAGCATCGGCTACATCAACTACGCCGTCATTGCCGTGGTGGGCGGGCTGATGGTGATGTGGGGCTGGTCTGACCTTGGCAGTCTGGCCAGCTATCTGGTGTTTGTGCGCCAGACAACCCTGCCCATCAACCAGCTTAACCCAGCAGGGCAACTTTTTGTTGGCGGCGCTGGCGGGCGCGGAGAGTATCTTTACGGTTATGGAGGAAAAGCCCGAGGTGGACGAGGGCACGGTGGAGCTGGTCCGCGTGCAGGAGGCCCCGGACGGCACCCTGACCGAGGCACCGGCAGCGCGGGGCCGCTGGGCGTGGTGCGACCGCAGCCACCCGGAGGTGCCGCCCGAGCCGCTGTGCGGCGATGCGGTTCCATGACGTCAGCTTTTGGCTACACGCCGGAGCGTATGATCCTGCAGAATCTCCTCCTACGCAAGGCCGGGGCAGAAGATTGCCTTTGTCGGTTCGACCGGCGCGGGCAAAACCACCATTACCAACCTCATCAACCGCTTTTATGAGGTGTCGGGCGGCTCCATCACCTATGACGGTATGGATGTGCGGCTGATTAAAAAGAATGACCTGCGCCGTTCGCTGGGCGTTGTCCTGCAGGATACACACCTCTTTACCGGCACGGTGGCGGATAATATCCGCTTCGGCAAGCTGGACGCCACGCAAGAGGAAATTGAGCAGGCGGCAAGGATTGCCAACGCGGACTCCTTCATCCGCCGCCTGCCGCAGGGCTACAACACGATGGTGACCGCCGACGGTGCCAACCTGAGCCAGGGCCAGCGCCAGCTGCTGGCCATTGCCCGCGCCGCCGTGGCAGACCCGCCGGTGTTGATTCTGGACGAAGCCACGTCCAGTATTGACACCCGAACCGAGGCGCTGATACAAAAAGGCATGGATAGCCTGATGGAGGGCCGCACGGTGTTTGTCATTGCGCACCGGCTTTCCACCGTGCGCAACGCCGATGCGATTATCGTGCTGGAGCATGGCCGCATCATTGAGCGCGGCACCCATGACGAGCTGCTGGAGAAAAAAGGGCGAATATTACCAGCTCTACCACGGTATGTTTGAGCTGGCGTGACAGTTGGGCGCGGAGAGCCCCCAAAAACCGCCGCACCGCCCGCTATATGGCATCTTATGTGTTTATATAAAGGACAAAATTATAAAAACACAGCGGAAACTATATGCAAACTTAATTTAATAAAGCTGTAACCGATTTTTGGTATTGACTTTTTTGCCGAGTGTGCTATAATTAAAAAGCACGATGAAGCAGGAACTATCAAGGGCGATAGCACATATGGGAACAATGGCGCTATTGCCCTTTTTGGTACCTGCCCCCGGCCCGCTGCACGGCGGCGGGAAATTTGTGGAGTGGAAAGGAAAGTAACCATGAAAAAACTGTTTGCGCTCGGTATGGCCTCCGTTATGGCCCTGTCTCTCGCTGCCTGCGGCGGCGCTGCTTCCACTGCGTCCTCCACGGCGGCTGCACCCGCTGACTCCGCCTCCTCCGGGCTGCCTCTGCCGAGACCACCGGCAAGAAGTGGGTCATCGCTACCGATACGGTTTTCAAGCCCTTTGAGTACACCGATGCTTCCGGCAACTTTGTCGGCATCGACGTGGACATTGTCGCCGCCATTGCGGAGGATCAGGGCTTTGAGTATGAGATGAAGAGCCTTGGCTGGGATGCCGCCATTGCCGCCTGCCAGTCCGGTCAGGCGGACGGTATGATTGCCGGCGCTTCCATCACGGACGAGCGCAAGGCAAGCGGCTGGACCTTCTCCGATGGCTACTATGACAGCACCCAGACCATGACCGTGGCTGCGGATTCTGACATCACCGGCTTTGCTGATTTGTCCGGCAAGACCGTTGCCGTCAAGACCGCCACGCAGGGCGCTTCCTATGCCGAGAGCCTGAAGGACGAGTACGGCTTCAACATCACCTACTTTGAGGATTCCCCCACGATGTATCAGGCTGTGCTGGGCGGCCAGTGCGTTGCCTGCTTTGAGGATACCCCCATTATGAAGGCTTCCATCAAGGACGGCGACCTGGCACTGAAGGTTCTGAATGACACCGCCAGCGACCCCGCCCCCTACGGCTTTTGCCATCTTCAACACCGACAACCAGGAGCTGCTGGATATGTTCAACGCTGGTCTTGCGGACATCAAGGAGAACGGCAAGTACGACGAGATTCTGGCAAAGTACCTCGGCTGATAACAAAACCCCACGCGGGGACGTCTTTTTGGGGACGCCCCCGCTTTTGCGACCCCGCGCACCCTAGGGTGTAGCTGAAAAGTCCTCAGCACTGTTCAATTCTACTAAAAAGCGCATCTGCTGCGTTGCTCATCCTTGCAATACATCCAGTATTGCGGCGGATTCGCGCCTTGCAGCTGTTGCTTTTTTAGCGAATTTCCCAGCACTTTTGACTCATCAGATACACCCTATGTAACCACCACCCCGAAAGGAGTCCTGCCCTTTGGCTAAAATTCTTGCAAACTACGGCGGGCTGCTGATGGCCGCCATGGGCCAGACGCTGCTGCTGGCCCTGTACGGGCTGTTCTTTGCCTGCATCATCGGTCTGGTTGTCGGCCTGATGAGTGTTGTCAAAAAACCGCGCCTGCAACATCATTGCCACGATTTTTGTCGATATTATCCGCGGCGTACCTATGATTGTGCTGGCATTCTATGTGTTCTTTGCCGTGCCGATGCTGCTGAACAACATCCTGCATCTGAACACGATGCTGGGGCTCAGCGGTTCGATTACGCTTTCCGGGCTGCAGGCCGGTACCATCTGCCTTGCGCTGAACTGTGGCGCCTATATGGCCGAGATTATCCGCGCTGGTATCGAGAGCGTGGACAAGGGGCCAGATGGAGGCCGCCCGCAGTCTGGGTCTGCCGTACTGGAAGGCAATGGCCAAGGTGGTGCTGCCGCAGGCAATCCGCACGATGATTCCTTCCATCATCAACCAGTTTATCATCACGCTGAAGGATACCTCGATTCTGTCGGTTATTGGCTTCCCCGAGCTGGTCAACACCGCCAAGAACGTGGTTGGCATCACGATGAGCGCGTTTCAGGTGTGGAGCATTGTGGCCATTAATGTATCTGGTGGTTATCACACTGCTGTCCCGCCTGCCAAGCGTGTAGAGAGGAGGCTCAACCGTGGCCGTCAATAAGAACAATGTAAAAATTCACGTTGAGCATCTGAAGAAGAGCTTCGGCAAGCTGGAGGTTCTGCGCGATGTTTCGACCGATATCTATGAGGGCGAGGTCGTCGTTGTCATCGGGCCCTCCGGCAGCGGTAAGTCCACCTTCCTGCGGTGCCTGAACCGTCTGGAGAAATCACCGGCGGCACGGTCATTGTGGATGGCCACGATGTGACCGACAAAAAGACCGACCTGAACAAAAAATGCGCGAAAATGTCGGTATGGTGTTCCAGCACTTTAACCTGTTCAACAATCTGAACGTGATGGGTAATGACGCTGGCCCCCGTGGAGCTGAAAAAAGGCCGCAAGGCCGAGGCGAAGAAAAGGCGCTGCGCCTGCTGGAGCGCGTGGGCCTGTCCGACAAAGCGGACGCCTACCCGGCCCAGCTTTCCCGGCGGCCAGAAGCAGCGTGTGGCCATTGCCCGCGCTCTGGCGATGGACCCGGACATTATGCTGTTTGACGAGCCGACCAGCGCCCTTGACCCCGAGATGGTCGGTGAGGTGCTGCAGGTTATGAAACAGCTGGCCGCCGAGGGTATGACGATGGTTGTGGTCACCCATGAGATTGGCTTTGCCCGCGAGGTTGCCAGCCGCGTCATCTTTATGGAGGGCGGCTACATTGTGGAGGAAGGCACCCCGGACGAGGTCATCAACCACCCCAAACAGCCCCGCACGATTGACTTCCTGAGCAAGGTTCTGTAAATTATATGCTGTTGACTCCCCGCCCGGGAATGGACGGGGGAGTTTTTTGAATGGGGGTTCCCGAATGCGGCATTGCGGGGGAGGCTGCTGCTTGCTCCCTCCGTGACTGTGCTGCAAAATGCCGTTACTCCTCTTTTTTGCTCCGTAGGGGCCGCATATATGCGGCCCGCGGCCTTCCGGCAAGCACCCATTCCCGGGCCAACCACCGCAGGCGGGCAATGCCAGCCCCTACAGGGGGATGCCGCTCCCCACAATATTTCACGCGCCCTCTTGAACTTAAAGTTAAAGTTTGCTACAATGTTTACAAGAGGCAAACCCTTGTGAAAGGAGCAGTTACAAGTGGAAAAAGTCAAGAAAAACTTTGGCTTCGGCTGTATGCGCCTGCCTATGCAGGGCGAAAACGTCGACATTGAGCAAACCAAACAGATGGTGGATGAATTCCTGGCGCAGGGGTTCAACTATTTTGACACCGCCCACGGCTATATCGGCGGCAAAGAGCGAGCTGGCCCTGAAGGAGTGCCTGACCAGCCGTTACCCGCGGGAAGATTACATCCTGACCGATAAGCTGACCGAGAGCTTCTTCAAGACCGAGGCGGACATCCGCCCCTTCTTTGAGAGCCAGCTCAAGGCCTGCGGCGTAGAGTACTTCGACTTCTACCTGATGCACGCGCAGGGCACCACCAACTACCAGCACTTCAAGGACTGCCACGCCTACGAGACGGCGTTTGCGCTGAAAAAAAGGAGGGCAAGGTGCGCCACGTCGGCCTTTCCTTCCATGACCGCGCCGAGGTGCTGGACCAGATTCTGAGCGACTACCCCGAGGTGGAGGTTGTGCAGATTCAGTTCAACTATCTGGACTATGATGATGTGGCCATACAGAGCCGCAAATGCTACGGGTCTGCCGCAAAGCACGGCAAGTTAGGTGCTGGTCATGGAGCCGGTCAGGGCGGCAGTCTGGTCAATCTGCCCGATGACGCCAAGGCTGTGCTGGACGCCCTGCACGGCGGCAGCCCCCCCAGCTATGCCATCCGCTTTGCGGCGGGCTTCCCCGGTATGATGATGGTGCTCTCCGGCATGAGCAGCCTGGAGCAGATGCGGGATAACCTCTCTTATATGAAGGACTTTCAGCCACTGAACGAGGAGGAACTGGCCGCTGTGCACAAGGTGCAGGAGATTTTCCTCAAGAAGAACCTGATTCCCTGCACGATCTGCCGCTACTGCACCGCGGGCTGCCCCAAGCAGATTGCCATTCCCGACCTGTTCGCCATTATGAACACCAAGAGCATCCACCACGACTGGAACGCGGACTATTATTATGAGGAAGTCCACACCAAACCGGGCTCCCGCGCATCGGACTGCATCCGCTGCGGCAAGTGCGAAAAATCTGCCCGCAGCACCTGCCCATCCGCCAGCTGCTGCAGGATGTGGCCAAGGAATTTGAAAAGTAAGCAGAAATAAACAGGCCCGGCCGCCGGAGGTTTGAAATCCGGCGGCCGGGCACTTTTTGTGATTGTAGGGCGGGTGACCCCACCCCGCCGCAAGCTCCCGCGTATAGGCCGTTTGCAGGGAATACACGAAGTTTCTGCAAGGCAGAATAAACCGGTCTTTTTCCTGCAGGGGCGAGTTGGTTACAATCAGTAGCCAACTGACTTTCAGTGCCCGCTTGATTGCTGTTGATTTAGTTTTCAAATTCGGCCTTTGTGTTCTTGAAAAAAGTCCCATATCATACGAACATTTTCCAAATCCGTCCAACGGCGGGTTGTAACAGGGGCGGTATCCAAATCATAAATTCGCGCTCCCTTCATGGCCAGTAAAAAAGGCGAATGGGTCGCGATAATAAACGACAATTATAAAAGCGTGCGGAATCATAGATATAGCGGGATAATTGCATCTGGTGGTCAGGGAAAAGACTATTTTCCGGCTCGTCCAACAGATACAAGGCATTTTCGTCAATCTTCTGGCTGAACACCAGCATGGAGTTTTCCCCATTGGAACGGGTATATAGGTTCGCGGGTATTGCCCGCTGGGCTATCTGGGAATAGCTTCCACGCCGTGCCTGCATTTTTTTTTTAGTCTGTCATAATCCTGCATACCGTGAAACTGAAATTTGTCTGCTGCAGCTTCGTCCAATTCTTCAAATAACGCCTCTCTCCGATTGTCAATGTGATTGTTCATGGCACGCAAATCCAGCATATATTCAAATCCGCATATATTCAAAAACATCATCGCTTGTTAAAATCATGCTGCGCCGGGGAACTTTTGTAGCTCATGCCAACGGCAGAGATTGACATAATCATCAAAGAAGGCCGAGCGATTATACTCAGCCTGACGGCTTAACCGTAAAGCCTCGGCCATGGCATTCAGCAGCGTTGTCTTGCCGGAACCGTTCCCGCCATATAAAATGGTGATTTCTTCAAAATCAAAAGTCGGAAGAGTTCTGCCGTTAAATAATGTGAACGGATAGGCAGTATTATAACATTGCTGACCAGCCTTCAAAGACTGATTGAGAAAAAATTCTTCTTCCTGTTGCGTTGGAAAACGAAAAGATGACAAGTAAATCATTTTTTTCACCGCTCTCCCTTGAAGGTATTCTATCATAGAATTTACGTAAAGTCTACGGTATATATCTGCGGCACTATCGCGGAGATTTCCCTTTTTAAGGCGCTTTAAGTTTTTTGTACTGCCGCGTGGTCATTCCCCGGCCCTGCTCTACACCGCAAACCTGCCCCCGGCGGTCAGCTCATTGCGGACACGGATGAGACAGCAGCCGCTGGTGAATCAATCGGTTTTGTAGCGTTTTCCGTCTTTGGGGGACTTCGGCTTCAGTTGCTGACAATTTGTCAGCAACTGGTCTACTGCTTTCTGCTTTTAAGCCGCTGCTTCAGACTTGGCCAATAATGCTGCCTGCTTCGGTTCGCTGTATCCGCCACTGGCGGCGCTCACCTTTGCAGCATCCAGTATTATCTGCGCTTTTTGCTTAGCAGCTTGTACTTCTCGCTCGCTGCATCGGCACTTAGAATTATGCGGTATTGCCCTAAGAGTCTGTCGACAAAGTATAGTATATAACAAAAAAAGGTCACTTGCAATGCAAGTGACCTTGTCTCTATGTTACAAAAAGATATCCATAAAAATGTTCTGGTGTAAATTGTTTTTGTGAAATAGAAGAAGCCGAAAGCTATAAAAGAACAAAAAATTACAGATTAAAATTTTACATGGGAAAGCGACCTAAAAGTTTTTGCGTCTCCTGTTGCGAGTCAATAATTCATTGTGATGCCTTGCACAACAGCATTAAAAAGTCACCCTCTGGTATTCTTGAAAATAGTCAGTTTGCAAGCCGGTGTTAAGTACATACATAAAATCGTCAAAACTATATAGCGCAGGAGCGTGGTCTAATCGAAGCAAGTTTTTTTTACGAATGCTATCGGTTTTGGCAATTAAGCAAGTGTACTGAAATTTAGTGTCAATTTGCCTTGTATTTCCTCCGGGATGTGCCTCTTGCATATGCTGGGCGGTTGTCAATGCTATTAAATTTTCGTAATATATGTATTTCTGTGTTTTTCCTACAGCATGATTCGTGGTAACTTTTATCGAATATCAGCAAGATATGTAACATTTTCTTGCTATCCCATTGTAAAAACGCAGAAATGCATATTTTGATACACTTTATATAAACAGGGTAACCTTTTGACATTGTCCAGAACTTCCTAATTGTTTATTATATATTTAGCACAAATCCTGCAGAAATAAAAAGGAGGAAAATATATGAAAAAAGAATAAAAAAAGGTTCTGAGTACATTGGCCTCAAAAGAGTGTTTCGGAACAACAACACTTTCATTCACTCATGCTCTTAAGCTCAGATATGTTGACGATCATTGGGGAGACGACTATTATTTTGCCGGAACTGACTTCAATACGAAGAGGCCGAACTATTGGGAAGGACCTTCCATATTGATCTGGTGGGAACAGATGGTGTTACCAAGTCCACAGAAGATGTTCCTATCACAGTAACTGTTTCCGGAGCAGGCAGTCTGTTGGCGCTGGGTTCTGCGAAGCCGAATATGGGAGAGTGCTTCTTTGCTGATACCCATACCACTTATTACGGCAAGGCTCTTGCCGTAATTCGAACGGGCAATGAATGCGGCAAAATCCATATCAAGGCAAGCGCTCCTAATCTGGAAGATCAATTTATTGAACTAGAAGTGCGGGAGTAACCAAAGCTTCCTATAATACAAGGAGAGTGAACATGCTTAAAATTGCACAAAAAATCAAAAATGGCGAGTGTCCAGTGCTTTGCTTTTTGGTGACAGTATAACGGATGGTCAGTTTTGAATTTGCTAATGGGCATAAGGAATCTGTTCGCCACGAAGAATGGGTGTTCTGGAACATACTAAGAAACCGAATTAGGGAAGAGATAGGGCAGGAGGTTTCAATTGTCAATGCCGGAGTGGGTGGTAATTTTTCCAAAGACGGTCTTGCCAGCATACAGCAAGATGTTCTGGAAAGGAAACCGGACTTTGCTGTGTTATGTTTGAGTACTAACGATGTAACCAACGCCTACAAGGGGAGACTCGGCGTTACAAGAATACGAAAAAGAATATGGAGCAAATTCTGATTCGGTTGCGTGAAAGCAATATTGAAACAGTACTCATGACACCCGGAATGCTGTGTAAGCATCGTGTAAAAAGGTTTCTGGGGATTTTGGTGGTATATTCACGAATATTTTTGAAAAACCTGCAAAAGGCTGGGCACATGGATGCCTATGTTGCCAAAATCAGAGAGGGTGCCAACCAACTGGATATTCCGATTGCAGATGCATATGCCGAATGGCAGCTCCTCGAATCACAGGGAGTAGATACAACTGCTTTGCTGGCAAACGGTTTGAACCATCCGAATGCCGAAATGCACAAGGTATTTGCAAACAAACTATACGATGTGATTTTTATGTAAAAAATATCCTGAAGGCCTCTGGTTATGATCAAAGCGCAATTGATGAGCCATTGCATTGGTACTGATGTGAGCTTCCTTTATTTATTAGTTGTGTCTTGCTCATGTGGCGATCGATTAGAAGATGCCACAGTTTATCATAAGATGCGCCCATATTCTTCTCCACTAAAATTAGAAATTATATAAATAAGTATTGCAGTTGTGCTTGAAAAAATTCAAACTGAAATTGAAATTTTCAAAAATTGGAATTTTCGCGAAAAAATTAGCCCTGCGATGAGCGAGTAAACTCGCCCCAAAGCGCCCGACAAAAAAGTCAACCGCCTTAAAACGGTTGGACATCTCTATAAAAACGCACTTTGAAAATCGGTCATCGACTTTGCTAATTTTGTGCGATGCAACAAAGAAAAGAGCCTGTGACATTCTTTATGTCACAGGCTCTTCAATGCGCCGGAAGAGACTCGAACTCCCGACCTTCTGATTCGTAGTCAGACACTCTATCCAGCTGAGCTACCGGCGCATATTCTCTTGTGCGTTCCCGCTGAGAACGTGTATTATTATATCGCCGGGGAGAAAGGAAAGTCAAGCGTTTTTTAAAAAAACTTTTAAAAAAAACTTTAAATGGGCATCTTTACTGAAATTTCGCGGCAAAGACCCCGGTTTTTCGGCTGTTTGTTGTTGATTGTTGTGCAACAGAGAATTGACAAATACTTTGCAACATTTTATAATAATACTAGATTTCGGATTACGAACGATGGCGTTTGCAATCGCAGCCACCATCGGCTTTTTTATTCCCCGCGTGTCCGCAGCGTACGCACAGATGCGCGTGCATAATACAGAGCATTAAACAGATAAACCGAATCGACCCCAATTTGTATTCCAATAAGAAACGGAGTGGCACTCAATCATGGCGAAGTACATCGTCAAGCGCGTGGCAATGGGCATTTTCAGCGTGTTCATTGTTGCGACCCTTACCTTTTCATCATGAACCTGGTCCCCGGCGGCCCGTTCGTGGCGGAAAAAGTCCATCAGCAAAACAGCGCAGCAGGCTCTGGCCGAGAAATACGGTCTGGACAAGCCGCTGGGCGTGCAGTATCTGAATTATATGAACAGTCTGGTGCACGGCGATATGGGCCTGAGCCTAAAGCAGCGCGGCCGTACCGTCAACCAGATCATCTTCTCCAAGCTGCCGGTCTCGGCCCGCACCGCCGGTCTGTCCGTGCTGGTAGCGCTCTGCGTCGGCATCCCGCTGGGCTGTCTGTCTGCGTATAACCCGAGGGAAATGGGCTGACAACCTGATTATCGTTTTTGCCACCTGCGGCATCGCCATCCCCAGCTTTATCTCCAGCGTTGTGCTGCTCTACACCTTCGGCATGAACCTCAAGCTGCTGCCCACCGTCGGCCTGAACGAGCCTGCGGCCTACATCATGCCGGTCACGGCGCTGGCCATCTATCCCACCGCCTACATCACCCGCCTGCTGCGCTCGAGCCTGCTGGACGTTATGGGTCAGGATTACATGCGCACCGCCCGCGCCAAGAGGCGTTTCCAGCGTGAAGATCCTGTTCAAGCACGCCCTGCGCAACGCCATTCTGCCTGTTGTCACCTATGTCGGCCCCATGCTGGCCGGCCTGATGACCGGCTCCTTTGTTGTGGAGAAAAGATTTCTCCATCCCCGGCCTGGGCCGTGACTTCGTGTCTGCCATCACCAACCGTGACTACATGATGATCATGGGCACCACGATTCTGCTGGCCGCCCTCGTCATTGTGGCCAATGTGGTCGTTGATATTCTGTACAAGATCATCGACCCGCGCATCAAGCTGAAGTAAGGAGGAGCAGACAAAATGGAAAATCTGAAAAAATCCGTTGAGCCTGCAACTCAACGTGGAGGATTTCGCCCCCATCCAACGAGGAGAAAAAGAGCCTTGTCATCATGCGCGAGAGCGTCAACTTCTGGAAGGACGGTATGCGCCGCCTGCGCAAAAACAAAATCGCCATGGTCAGTCTGGTCGTCATTCTGCTCATCGCGTTCATGGCCTATGTTCTGCCGTCCCTGTGGCCCCTACAGCTATGAGCTGCAGATCAAGGGCAGCAACAACCTTTGCTTCCGTTCGAGTATTCTGCCGCCGAGCAGAAGCTCATCGATGCGGGCGAGAAGGTCTTTCCGCATTCTGGGCACCGACCGTATGGGCCGTGACTTTGCCGTGCGTGTCATGATGGGCACCCGCGTCTCCCTTCCGTCGGCCTGCTGGCCTCTGTGCTGGTCCTGCTCATCGGCGCGACCTACGGCGCCATCTCCGCATTTGCGGGCGGCTGGATCGATAACATCATGATGCGCATCACCGATATTCTCTACACCATCCCCGACATCCTGCTCATCATCCTGCTGGCCATGGCCATCAAGGAACCGCTGGAGGGTCTGGCCACCAAGCCCGGCTTCGGCTGGATGCAGAAGCTCGGCCCCAACATGGTGTCGATCTTCATCATCTTCGCGTTGCTGTACTGGGTCGGCATGGCGCGTATCGTCCGCTCTCAGGTCCTGACGCTGAAGGAGAGCGAGTATGTCACCGCAGCCCGCGCGCTCGGCGCGTCCGGCGGCCGCATCATCAAGAAGCATCTGCTGACGAACTGCATGGGCACCCTGATCGTCACCACCACCCTGCAGATCCCGTCCTCCATCTTTACCGAGAGCTACCTGAGCTTCCTCGGTCTGGGCGTTGCGGCGCCCATGCCGTCTTTGGGCTCGCTTGCAACCGATGCCGTCAAGGGCATGAACACCTACCCCATGCTGCTGATCGCGCCCGCGCTGATGATCAGCATCATGATCCTTGTGTTCAACCTGTTCGGCGATGGTCTGCGCGATGCCTTTGACCCGAAACTGAAGAGCTAAAGGAAGGGAGGAAGAATCATGAGCGAAAAAATTCTTGAGATCAAGGACGAACGCCTGTCCTTCTTCACCCCTGCCGGTGAGGTCAAGGCGCTGAACGGCGTTTCCTTCAGCATGAATCAGGGCGATGTGCTGGGCATTGTCGGCGAGTCCGGCTCCGGCAAATCTGTCACGGCCTACTCCATCATGGGTCTGACCGCCTACCCCGGCCGTCTGGTCGGCGGTACGGTGTGGTTCAACGGCCACCAGATCGACAAGATGACCGAGAAGGAATTCCGCAAGATCCGCGGCAATGAGGTTTCGATCATCTTTCAGGACCCGATGACGAGCCTGAACCCGGTGTACACCATCGGCAACCAGATCGTGGAGGTCATCCTGCTGCACACCAAAAAGACCAAGCAGGAGGCGTGGGCCCGCGCCAAGGAGCTGCTGGAGCTGGTCGGCATCAACGAGCCGGACCGCCGCCTGAAGCAGTACCCCCACGAGCTGTCCGGCGGTATGCGCCAGCGCGTGATGATCGCCATTGCGCTGGCCTGCGAGCCGAAGCTGCTGATCGCCGATGAGCCGACCACCGCGCTGGATGTGACCATTCAGGCGCAGATCCTTGAGCTGATGAACGACCTGCGCCACAAGCTGGGCATGTCGATCATCATGATCACCCATGACCTCGGTGTTGTCGCCCAGATGTGCGAGAAGATCGCCGTCATGTACGCCGGCCACATCGTTGAGTACGGCACGACCGATGAGATCTTCTACAACCCGCAGCATGAGTACACCAAGGGCCTGATCAACTCGATCCCCAAGCTGAACGCCGAGGAGAAGGAGCGTCTGGTGCCCATTGAGGGCCAGCCCGTTGACCTGCTGAATCCGCCTGCGGGCTGCCCCTTTGCACCGCGCTGCAAGAGCTGCATGAAGGTTTGCCTGAACAAGATGCCGCCCAAGACCGAATTGAGCGACACCCACTACACCTATTGCTGGCTGCGCCAGAAGGAAGAATTTGAGAAAGGGGGCAAGGCCGAATGAGTGAGCAGAAGAATCTGGTCGAGGTACAGCACCTGCAGCAGTATTTCCCTGCCGGCGGCATGGGCAAGAACAAGCAGTATGTGCAGGCTGTCGATGATGTAAGCTTTGCCATCCGCAAAGGGCGAGACTCTGGGTCTGGTCGGCGAGTCCGGCTGCGGCAAGACCACCACCGGCCGCACGCTGCTGCGTTTGTATGAGCCGACGGACGGCACCATCATCTATGACGGAAAGGTGCTGTTTGACAAGAAAAAGAAGATCGCGGTGGACATGCTGCCCTACCGCCGCCGTATGCAGATCGTCTTTCAGGACCCCTACGCGAGCCTTGACCCCCGCATGACCATCGGCGACATTGTGGGCGAGGGCATCGACATCCACCACCTGTGCGCCAACGCCAAGGAGCGCCACGACAAGATCATCTCCCTGCTGGAGCGTGTCGGCCTGAACAGTGAGCACGCCAACCGCTACCCGCACGAGTTCTCGGGCGGTCAGCGTCAGCGTGTCGGCATCGCCCGTGCGCTGGCTGTGGACCCGGAGTTCATCGTCTGCGATGAGCCGATCTCCGCACTGGATGTATCGATTCAGGCACAGGTGGTGAATATGTTTGAGGATCTGCAGCAGGAGATGGGGCTGACCTACCTCTTTATCGCGCATGACCTGAGCGTTGTCAAGCATATCTCCAACCGCATCGGTGTTATGTATCTGGGCAAGCTGGTCGAGCTGGCCGACAGCTTTGAGCTGATTGTCCACAGCGTCCACCCCTACACCCGCAGCCTGATCTCGGCCATTCCGGTGGCTGACCCCGTGATGGCCCGCCAGTGCCACCGCATTGTGCTGCAGGGCGATGTGCCCAGTCCGCTGAACCCGCCGAGCGGCTGCCGTTTCCGCACCCGCTGCCCCTACGCCGATGAGCGCTGCGCCGCCGAGGTGCCGGAGTTCAAGGAGGTCAGCAGCGGCCATTGGGCAGCCTGCCACCATCTGGATAAGGTAAAGTAAGAATCTGTCCGCCGACTGACTTCACTTGGCCTGAGACTTATACTTATACAGGGCGGCTCTCCGCGGCCGCCTTGTGTTTCTGACAAAAAGTGTGCGCAGCTGAGAAACATTCATTTGTGTGTCACAGAATTGTGCGCGAGTGGAACACAAACGGATTTTCTATCAAAACAGTTACAAAAAGTTACAGAACACTTGCAAATGCCGCTTTAGGGTGGTAAAGTATAAATATTCACTCCGTTGGGGGCCGCGCCCCCGAGGGGATTGGGTATAAAAGTATAATGAATTTGGAGGGTATTCCACATGAAGATGAAGAACATTGCTGCCGTGGCTATGGCCGGCTGCATGGCTGCTTCTCTCTCGCTGCCTGCGGCGGCTCTGCAAGCTCCGCAGCCTCCACCGAGACCAGCACCGCTGCATCCACCGAGGCTGCCACCGGCGAAGAGAGCACTGGCACTGCCAACGGTTTCACTGTCGAGTACGGACCTAACCCCGAGACGCTGGACCCCGCGCTGAACAGCGCAATCGACGGCGCCAACACGCTGATCACTGTCTTTGAGCCGCTGCTGCTCATCGATCAGAACAACGAGGTCATCCCCGGTCAGGCTGAGAGCTACACTGTCAGCGATGACGGCCTGGTCTGGACCTTCACGATGCGTGACGGCCTGAAGTGGAGCGATGGCTCCGACCTGACCGCGAAGGACTTTGAGTACTCCTTCAAGCGTCTGGCCGCGCCCGACACCGCTGCCCCCCCCTATGCTGAGACCGTTGTCGGCATGATCGACGGCTATGAGGATGCCGTCGGCAACCCCGATGCAGACGGCAACATGACCACCGAGCCTGACTTCGATGCCCTGAATGTCGTTGCCAGCGAGGATGGCAAGACCCTGACCGTCACCCTGAGCTACCCCTGCGCTTACTTTGACAAGCTGGCTGCCTTTGCCGCCATGAGCCCTGTGCAGCAGGCCACTGTTGAGGCCAACGGCGATGCATGGTGCACGCAGCCCGACACCTACGTCTGCAACGGCCCCTACATGATCACCGATTGGGTCCCCTCCGAGCGTATTGTTCTGTCCAAGAACCCGAACTATGTCGGCGGCTGGGATTCCTCCAAGATCGTTTCCGACACCATCACCCTGCTCCTGCTTGAGGATTCCAGCGCTGCTTACGCCGCTTACAACAGCGGTGAGGCACAGCTCATCAAGGATGTTCCCACCGATGAGATCCCCAGCCTGACCAAGGCTGAGGACGGCGGCGACTTCTATGTTGACACCATCCTGGGCACCTACTATGTCAGCCTGAACGACCAGAAGGGAGCCGTTCAACGATGTCAATGTCCGTAAGGCTCTGAGCCTGGCCATCGACCGTGACTATGTTGCCAACACCATCATGCAGGGCACCTACACCCCCGTTACAACTTCGTCGGCCCCGGCATCGTCGATGAGAACGGCATGTTCTACGACAACGCCAACGGCGGCAAGACCTACATCAGCGAAGACTACGAGGCCAACCTCGAGGCTGCCAAGCAGGCTCTGGCCGATGCCGGCTACCCCAACGGCGAAGGCTTCCCCGTCATCGAGTACAGCACCAACGATGCCGGTTACCACACCCCCGTTGCTGAGTATCTGCAGCAGGCTTGGGGCGAGCTGGGCATCACCGTGAACATCAACAAGGTCGAGTGGGGCCAGCTTCACCCCGCTGCGCCGCGCCGGCGACTATGACGCTTCCCGTAACGGCTGGGTCATGGACTACAACGATCCCTCCAACATGATCGAGCTGTTCACCACCGGCAACGGCAACAACGATGGTAAGTACTCCAGCGCTGACTTTGATGCCGCAGTCGAGGCTTCCAAGGTTGCCGACAAGAGCGTCCACTTCCAGAAGCTGCATGAGGCTGAGGACATCTTGATGAATGATTACGCCTGCATCCCGGTGGCCTACTACAACGACTTCTGGCTGCAGAGCCCCTCTCTGAAGGGCACCTGGCACAGCCCCTACGGCTACTGGTACCTGCAGTACGGCTATGTTGAGGAGTAATTCCTTATAAAGAAAAGGCACATCCCGCGCTGGGATGTGCCTTTTTTGTTTGTGCGGCTTCCCCTGCGGGGAAGCTGTCAGCGGCTCCGCCCGCTGACTGATGAGGGAAAACCTTACCATTGTCGCCCGCAAGCGGGTTGCCACGGCAAACTTTGCCCCTCATCCGGCCCTGCGGGGCCCTTCCCCCCACAGGGGAAGGCTTGGGACTTACGCGCCTAAGGTTGCCGCCATGACAGCCTTGATCGTGTGCATACGGTTCTCGGCCTCCTGAAAAACGATGGATTGGCGGCCGGTGAACACCTCGTCCGTTACCTCCATTTCGGCGCGGCCGAACCGCTCGCCCATTTCCCGGCCAATGGCGGTCTTGTGGTCGTGGTAGGCCGGCAGGCAGTGCATAAAGACGGCGGTGCGCTTGGCCTTGGCCATCAGCGCGGCGTTGACCTGATAGGGGGCCAGCGCGTTGATGCGCTCCTCCCATACGGCGGTCGGCTCGCCCATGCTGACCCACACATCGGTGTAGACGGCATCGGCCCCGGCTACGGCATCGGTGTCCTCGGTCAGGGGTGACGCTGCCGCCGCTCAGGCGTGCAAACTCCTCGCAGCGGGTGACGAGCTCTTGGCTCGGCCAGTAGGCCTTCGGCGCGCAGGCCACAAAATGCAGGCCCATCTTGGCGCAGCCGATCATCAGGCTGTTGCCCATGTTGTAGCGGGCGTCACCCATGTAGACAAGCTTTAGCCCCTGCAGGCTGCCGAAGCGCTCGCGCAGGGGTCAAAAGGTCGGCCAGAATCTGGGTGGGGTGGTACTCGTTGGTCAGGCCGTTCCACACCGGCACGCGGGCGTGCAGCGCCAGCTCCTCAACGATCGACTGGCCGTAGCCGCGGTACTCGATGCCGTCAAACATGCCGGAAAGCACCTCGGCTGTGTCGGCGATGGATTCCTTTTTGCCGATCTGGCTGCCGGTGGGGTCCAGATAGGTCGTGCCCATGCCCAGATCGTGGGCGGCTACCTCAAACGCGCAGCGGGTGCGGGTGGAGGTCTTTTCAAAAATCAGCGCAACATTTTTGCCGCGCAGCGTGTCATGGGGGATGCCGGCCTTCTTTTTAGCCTTCAGCTCGGCTGCCAGCTCCAGCAGGCCGCCGATCTCAGCCGGGGTAAAGTCCAGCAATGTCAAAAAAATCATGCCCTACGAGGTCCATATTCATTCTCCTTTTAAAAATTCGTTACTGGTGTATAAATATACATGCATTATAGCACATTTTCCGCGGATATGCAAGCGCCGCTTTTTGTGATATAATGATACCATGCAAAAAAACAGCGCCCGGCAAGGAGGAAAGCGGTATGGCAAAAATCTACTTTCATGTCGATGTAAACTCGGCATTTCTTTCCTGGTCGGCGCTCAAGGCCCTGCAGGACGGCGGCACGGTGGACCTGCGCACGATCCCGGCCGTGGTCGGCGGCGATGAAACCAAGCGCCACGGCGTTGTACTGGCCAAGAGCGGCCCCGCCAAGCAGTACGGCATCAAAACGGGGGAGAGCCTGTTTGCGGCCCGCACCAAATGCCCGGGGCTGACGGTCGTGCCGCCGGATTTTGACTGGTATGTGCAGAACAGCAAGGCGCTGATCCAAATCCTGAGCGACTATACGCCCGATGTTGAGCAGTACAGCATTGACGAAGCGTTTCTGGACATGACCGGGACCGAGGCGCTGTTCGGCCCGCCGCTGACGGCGGCGCACACGATCCGCCGCCGCGCGCCGCGAGCTGGGCTTTACGGTCAATGTGGGCATCGCCCCCAACCGCCTGCTTGCCAAGATGGCCTCGGACTTTCAAAAGCCGGACAAGGTCCACACCCTCTATCTGTACGAGGTGGAAAAAAAGATGTGGCCGCTGCCGGTGGGGGAGCTGTTCGGCGTTGGCCCCAGCGCGGCCAAAAAGCTGAACAGCTGCGGCATTTATACAATAGGAAATCTGGCCGCACAGGATCGGGCCACGGTGGTTTCGCTGTTCGGGGCGCGCGGCGATACGCTGTGGAACTACGCCAACGGCCGCGAGGCCGACCCCGTGACAAAGCAGGGCAGCCGCGACAACAGCTACGGCAACAGCGTGACGATGCCCGCGACCTGCCCCGCCCCGAGGAGGCGGACGCCACAATGCTGGCGCTCTGCGATTCGGTCGGGCGGCGGCTGCGGGCGGACGGTAAGACCGCCCGGGTCGTGACGGTGCAGCTGGTGGACAATGCGTTCCGCCGCACCAGCCACCAGACGACCCTGCCCAACCCGACCAACTCCACCGACCGGCTCTACCGTGTGGCGGTCGAGCTGATGCGCCAGATGTGGCCGGCGCGGCCCGTGCGGCTGGTGGGCGTCAGCGCCGAAAAGACCGGCGAGGATAACTTTGAGCAGATGGACCTTTTTACCGATGCCGCGCGGATCGACAAGCAGGAAAAGCTCGACCGCGCCGCCGATGCGCTGCGCCGCAGGTTTGGCGGCGCTGCCGTGACCCGCGCCACGCTGCTGACCCCCGACACCCGCAAGCCCGAGGCACTGAGCGCCGCCAAGGAACGCGATAAGGATAAAAAGTGACGGGTGCGGGCGGCCCGAACCACAAGCAGCGGGCATCCGCGCACCGCAGCGCGCGACAAAAAGTATGGCTGCACCTATTGACAAGCAAGTGTATTATGCGTATAATACACTTAAAGACACGATATAAAACCGGGAAAGGAGGCGGAACACTTGGTAAATTTCAGCGGGCTGCAATTTCATGACGGCGCGCCGGTCTACCAGCAGATTGCGGAATACCTCAAACGGCAGATCCTGACAGGCGCGGTGCAGGACGGCGATCCGATGCCCAGGCGGGAGCTGGCCGCGCAGACCGGCATCAGCCCCAACACGGCCCAAGGCCTACCGCCTGATGACCGAGGAGGGGCTGTATGTCGTCACGGACGGCAACAGCGGCAGCTATCTGCGGCTGACCCCGCCCTGCGGGAGAAAATTGATGAGGAGCTGACCCGCGGCCTTGTGGAGGATTTTGTGGCCCGGGCCAAGGCGAACCGACTGAGTTACAAAAAGGTCATTGCGCTGGTCAGCGAGCTTTGGGACGACGAGGCGTAGGACGAGGCTTTCGTTTTTTAAGTTAAGCGTACTATACTTATAATACACAAGGAGGAATCCAGATGCAGCATACCTTCACCCTTGCCGCGTGGAATTTCCGTCTGGCGCGGCGCAGTCTGCTGGCACTGTGGGGCTTTTTGCCGCCCAGCAGGCAGCGGTCATCCTGTGGCGGGCCGCGCAGCCGGGGGCGGCCGGGCTGGGGCTGGCGTCCCATTATTACGCTACAATGCAGATTTTTTTTTGCCTACTTGGGGTTCTACCTGCTCACCGCGCTGGAAGTGGGGTTGGCCACCCAACAGCCGCCGCGCCGCAGCGGCTATACATGGGCCACGCTGCCCGGCACGGGGCAGAAGCTGCGGCCAAGGCCATCACGATCGCCGCTGCCGGTGGTCTTTGCCGCGTGGCAGCTTGTCGTGGAGTTTTACCCCGTCACAGCGCTGGAGGGTTGGCGCCGCCGCCAGATGTACGGCAGTGCTGCCCGCCGCCAACTTGTATGAGGCAGGTCGTTGCCAACAACCTGTTCGCCCGCCTTTTTGCCGCGCCGCCCGGCACAGCTGGTGATCCTGCTGGGGATTCTGGCCCTGTCCGCCGCGATGCTGGCCGCGCTGGACACGGTGCGCGGCTGGCGCAAGCTGCCCGTCTTTGCCAGCGGTCTGTTCTGCGCTTGGGTGTGCTTCTACATCGTGAGCATCGAGCGGCATCTTGAATGGCTGCTTGACGAGCCGCGCTATGCCTTCCATATCGCTGCGGCCGCTGTGCTGGCTGTGCTCACCGTCTGGTGGGCGGTGCGCAGCATCCGCCGCGGCGAGGCAGCCCTGAAAGGGGAGTGACCAGACATGAAAACGAAAAATCAACATCTCTGCGGAATTTTGTGACAGCAATCGTTCTGGCCGCCGCCCTGCTGGCCGCAGGCGCGCTTTGGGTGCTGCTGGGCTGGCGCGGTGCGCTGGATGTCACCCACACCGATCTGGCGGGCGACCCGCCGCGCTGCGCATGCGCGGCCAGAGCAGGCTGGACAGTGCCCACACCTACTAGAACTGCGATAGGTATCTGGACACCGCCTTTGCGCTGGACCCTGATGAGGACGAGGAACAGTATCGCTACGGTGCACCGGGTGTTACCATGCGGACAATCTACGCGCTGACGCCGGAAAGCCGTACCGCCGTTGACGCTGCTGCCCGCCGTGTGCATACCTACGCAGACAGCTGGCAGCTGGAGAGCACTGCATCCGCCTTCCGCGTTATGGGCGAAATTTACATGGCCGACGGCGTGCTGCGCGTAGCGCTGCGGGATGCAGCGGCGGACGAGCCTGTTGCGGTAACCACCTGCGCGGGAGGCGCGAAATCTGGCACGCACCAGCTCCCCAGTATGACTATGAGGCCGACAGCCCCGAGCAGCTGCAGAACATAGAAACGGACTACGATTTTATTGCCGGGCAGCTGTTCGGCTTGGGAGGCGGCAGGGCCCTTGTCTGGAAGCGCACCATTGGCAGCCGCAGGGCGGGTCTGTACAGGGTAACGCCGGTCAGTTACGAGGCGCTTGAGGCGCTGCCCGCCGATGGCAAGGCCGGTGACCGCGAGGTACTGTGTGCGACCACCGAGGTTGGCACGCTGGAGCCGTTCTATTGCCCCGAGGATGCCCGGCTGGTTGCCTGCGGCCTGCCGATGGCTGACGGCCTGACGCTGTGCGTCTATATAAATAAGGAAGAAAAAGGCCTGCGCTGACCTTGTCAATGCGGCCGGTGTGCGGGTCGATCATGTGGAACTGGCGGAGCTTGCCGGGCAAGCGGACTTTTCCGCCGTGGCCCGCCCGCGCAGCACTGACCGTGATGCCGTGCTGCATATCTACGGCGATGACTACAGCGGCTACCTGACTGCGTTGCGCGTGGAGAATGGCAGCTTTGCCCTGCACCAATGCCTGCCGGTGGGGGAAAGCGTTTACCTGCGCAACGCCGAGGCAGCCGTGCTGAACACAGCCGGTGATGCACTGCTTATTGCCACGCCCGAATACACCACGGTGGGCGAGGGCGGCACTGACAATGGCTACAACATATACCAGACCGGCACGCTGCTGCTGGTCTGCCCGCTGGACGGCAGCGGCACGCGCTACCGGGGCCGCCTGAACACCGGGGCCGAGCGCGACTGGGGCGCGCAGCTGGGCGAGGACTGGCGCAGGGTCACTCTGCGCCGCTATATGAGCTACGAGCTTTACGAAAAGGACAGGGGGAGACAGCTATGATCGAGGTGCGAAGCCTGCAGAAAACCTACCGCAGCCACGGCGCGGCTGTGGGCCTGCTGGGTGCGGATTTCCTTGTGCCGGATGGCCAGATCGTGGGCATTCTGGGCGAGAATGGTGCCGGTAAAACAACGATGCTGCGCTGCATTGCGGGGCTTCTGCCGCACAAGGGCACAGCGCTGCTGGACGGCCGGCCTGCCGGGGTGCAGTACGAGCGCATCAGCTATATCACCGGCGAGGGCAGCTATTACCCGGCGCTGACGGTGGCAGCCTACGGTCAGCTGCTGACCGACCTGCACCCCGCGTTTGACCCTGCGCGGTACGAAAAATTTCTGGAATTTTTCGCCCTGCACGGCACGGATACGATCGGGCAGCTTTCCACCGGGCAGCGCGCACGGGTGGAGCTGGCTGCCGGCTTTGCCAAGCGGGTGCCGTATTACCTGATGGATGAGCCGTTTTTGGGCAAGGACCCCTTCACCCGGCGGGATTTCATCAAGCTGATGAGCGCCACGCTGACCGGCGGGGAAACGCTGCTGCTCTCGACCCATTATATTGAGGATGTGGAGCATTTTTTGGACCGCGCACTGATCCTGCATGACGGCCGCATTGCGGAGGACCTGCAGCTGGACACGCTGGCACCCGGCGACAGCCTGCTGGCCCACATGGCATCGGCCTGCCATTGGGACCCGCAGCGCTATCTGGCGTTTGAGAAAGAATAAAAAGTGACCCATGAGCGGGCAGGCTCATGGGTCACTTTTTTAATTCGCTTCAAACAATAAATATTCCCTGTTGATCTCCACAACGATGGATTTCTCCCCGGTAATCCAGTAGGAATACCCCGCGCCGAAGTTGGAGCACCCGTCCGTCTCCGGAAGGCATCGCGCGCCACGCTGTCCGCAATCACGCCGTCATCGGGGTCGCGGTTGGCGGCAAAGTCAATCTGGGCGGGTGACTCAAAAATACCGCACACCGTCCAGCTGTACGCACCGCGCCACGCCCAGTGCTGTGGACGATTCGGCGGTGTCCTGAGCGCTTTGGGCGGCTGCCCCCTCGTTGGCCTCTGCGTCGCCCGCGGTCTGCGGGGCGGCGGTGTCGGCCATCGCCTCATCGGTGTCGGCTTCGGCTGCCGCAGCCTCGGGCGGCTGGGCGCTCAGCATCACGGCATCGTGGGGGATGGCACTGCGCTGCCAAACCGTTATGCCGCCTAAAAGATGCAGGCGCAGGCGGCTGCGGCGGCAAGGCTGCGCCAGTACACCGGCGGCCTGCGGCGCTTTTTCACCGGCGCGTCGGCGGCCAAAATCAGGTCATCGTCCAGATGGCCGATGGCCTCAAACAATTCGCGCTCTGTCAAAGTGCAGCACCCCTTTCCTGTAAGTATGCGGCCAGCTTGCCGCGCGTGCGGTGCAGCGTCACCCGCACCTTGCTCTCGGTCAGGCTGTACCGCGCGGCAATGTCGGCGGTGGCATCGCAGTACCAGTACCGCCGCAAAAATATGTTGCGGGTCTCCTCGGGCAGCGTGCGCAGAAACGCGCTGATCAGCCGCCCGGTCTCGGCAGCGTCAAAGCTTTCCTCCACGCTGCCCGGCGTGGCTACACATTCGGCAAGCTCGTCCAGCGGGGCAAAGCTCTGGCCGCAGCCACGCTTCTGCGCTGTTGCTTTGTCAAAGCGGTCAAGCGCAAGATTCCGCGTGATGCGCCCGAGGTAGGGTGCCAGCCTTGCGGGGCGGTTGTCGGGCATGCTGTTCCAGGCAGCCAGCCAGGTGTCGTTTTCACACTCCTCGGCATCGTGGGCGCTGTGAAGTATGTTGTCGGCAATTTTGCGGCAGTAGGCGCCGAATTTGGCGGCGGTCTCACTCAGGGCCTGCTCGTCCCGCGCCCAGTAGAGCGCTACGATGGCGGCATCCTCCATGATCTTGCCCTCCTTTTAATAGTATAGTAGGAAAAGAATCGAAAATGTTACAGAAAAAGCCTGCCGGTGGGGGCAGACTTTTGAAATTGTGCTTGCAGCGGCGCTTACAGCATATGCTTTTTATGCAGCACCCATGCCGCAAACACGCACAAAGCCAGCGTCAGCGCCAGCACGATGGCAAACCCGGCGGTGGTGTTGGGCAAACGGCATACCATCGGACTGGACATTCATGCCGTACAAACCGCTGATGACGGTAGGCACGGCCATCAGCAGGGTGATGCTGGTCAGGTATTTCATCGCATTGTTCAGGCGGTTGTCCAAAATCGAGCTGAACAGCTCCCGCGTGCCCTTGATGTCATCGCGGTAGATGCTGGTCATCTCAATGGCCTGCCGGATCTCAACGATCACATCGTCCAGCAGCTCGCGGTCATCAGGGTACTGCTCCAACCGCTTGTAGCGGGTCAGGCGGTCCAGTACAGTAGCGTTGGAGCGCAGACTTGTCGCAAAGTAGACCAGCGTGGATTCCAGCGCGTGCAGTTCCATCAGGTCGTCGCTGTCCTTCAACTCACCGGACAGATTTTTTCTCAATGGCCTGACGGCGGCGGTCGATCAGGCGCAGCTCCTGCTGGTACATCGTGGCCGCACGGTAGAGCAGCTGATAGACGAACCGCATCTTCTTCCGGGTGGAGAACCCCTTGACCCGGCAGGCGGCAAAAATCCCCGATAACGGCGGTATCGGCCGAGCAGACCGTGACGATCAGCTCCTGCGTCAGCAGAATGCCAAGCGGGATCGTGGAGTAGACGCCCCTCGCCGGCACCCTCGACCTTGATGGGGATGTCAACGATGATGACGGTGTAGCCGTCCTCCAGACTGATGCGCGCTGACTCCTCCGGGTCGGTCGCGGCCACGATGTCGGCCGGCTCAATGTCCAGCGTAGCCGCCACCCGGCGCACCTCATCGTCCGTGGGACTGGTCAGACAGATCCAGGCCCCCTCGCTCATATCATCGACCCGCGTCAGCTGCTTATCCTGTGTGCGGTAAATCTTCATCATGGCTCGTTCCACCCATACATTATTATAATATCAGTATAAAGCTTTTCCGCACATTGCGCAAGCAGATATTTTCCCCGGCCGTAACCCTTGCGGTAGCCACCCACCAAACGGCCCACCCGCCCCCCAAGTCTTCCCCTGCGGGGAAGGTGGCCCCGCAGGGCCGGATGAGGGGCAACCTTTGCGGATAACGCCCTTTATCGGGCAATCTTTCCGTCCCCGCCCGCCTGTAGGGAGGGGGCTTGCCCCCTCCGCCGCTTCCAATTAAATGTCATTCCCCATTTGCCACCCTGTAGGGCCGGGCATGCCCGGCCCGCAACCTACCTGATACTACAGCTTGTGGCCATCGCACAACAACAAATCCCCAACATGCACCTTGCCCAAAAATCCCTCTCAAAATTTGTCGAAAAAATCAAAACAACCCTTGACAATAGTCATACACATTGCTATAATAAGCAAGCTGTCCCGCGGCGGAAGCCGCGGCAAGCCCTTCTATCAACAGCTTGTGCGCGTTTTTTGAAGAAAACTTCTTCAAAAAACTTTCAGAAAACCCCTTGACAATCAAGCGTTTCTGATATATAATATACAAGCTGTCACGGAGACGCGACAGCGCAGCAGGACCTTGAAAATTGAACAAAACTGAAACTTGTGGAACCTTGATCGTGGGTTTGGAAACCCACGTTAATCAATTCCAAATTTACAAGTAATTCATATAGGACGCAAGCGATTGTGTCTGAGTGATTACAGAGATTTAACGCTTTTAAATGGCGATTAAATACCATTTATAAAGAGTTTGATCCTGGCTCAGGACGAACGCTGGCGGCGCGCCTAACACATGCAAGTCGAACGGAGCTTAAAGAGCTTGCTTTTTAAGCTTAGTGGCGAACGGGTGAGTAACGCGTGAATAACCTGACCCGAAGAGGGGGATAACACCTGGAAACAAGTGCTAATACCGCATAAGACCACGGACCGGCATCGGGCTGCGGGAAAAGGATTTGTTCGCTTTTCAGGATGGCCTCGCGTCCAATTAGCTAGTTGGTGAGGTAACGGCCCACCAAGGCGACGATTGGTAGCCGGACTGAGAGGTTGAACGGCCACATTGGGACTGAGACACGGCCCAGACTCCTACGGGAGGCAGCAGTGGGGATATTGCACAATGGGGAAACCCTGATGCAGCGACGCCGCGTGGAGGAAGAAGGTTTTCGGATTGTAAACTCCTGTCGTTAGGGACGATAATGACGGTACCTAACAAGAAAGCACCGGCTAACTACGTGCCAGCAGCCGCGGTAAAACGTAGGGTGCAAGCGTTGTCCGGAATTACTGGGTGTAAAGGGAGCGCAGGCGGACCGGCAAGTTGAAGTGAAAACTATGGGCTCAACCCATAAATTGCTTTCAAAACTGCTGGCCTTGAGTAGTGCAGAGGTAGGTGGAATTCCCGGTGTAGCGGTGGAATGCGTAGATATCGGGAGGAACACCAGTGGCGAAGGCGACCTACTGGGCAAATCCCAACTGACGCTGAGGCTCGAAAGCATGGGTAGCAAACAGGATTAGATACCCTGGTAGTCCATGCCGTAAACGATGATTACTAGGTGTTGGAGGATTGACCCCTTCAGTGCCGCAGTTAACACAATAAGTAATCCACCTGGGGAGTACGACCGCAAGGTTGAAACTCAAAGGAATTGACGGGGGGCCCGCACAAGCAGTGGAGTATGTGGTTTAATTCGAAGCAACGCGAAGAACCTTACCAGGTCTTGACATCCGATGCATAGTGCAGAGATGCATGAAGTCCTTCGGGACATCGAGACAGGTGGTGCATGGTTGTCGTCAGCTCGTGTCGTGAGATGTTGGGTTAAGTCCCGCAACGAGCGCAACCCTTTATTGCCGAGTTACTACGCAAAGAGGACTCTGGCGAGACTGCCGTTGACAAAACGGAGGAAGGTGGGGATGACGTCAAATCATCATGCCCTTTATGACCTGGGCTACACACGTACTACAATGGCGTTTAACAAAAGAGAAGCAAGACCGCGAGGTGGAGCAAAACTCAAAAACAACGTCTCAGTTCAGATTGCAGGCTGCAACTCGCCTGCATGAAGTCGGAATTGCTAGTAATCGCGGATCAGCATGCCGCGGTGAATACGTTCCCGGGCCTTGTACACACCGCCCGTCACACCATGAGAGCCGGGGGACCCGAAGTCGGTAGTCTAACCGCAAGGAGGACGCCGCCGAAGGTAAAAACTGGTGATTGGGGTGAAGTCGTAACAAAAGGTAGCCGTATCGGAAGGTGCGGCTGGATCACCTCCTTTCTAGGGAGTCAGACAAAGTGGTTTAGCTGGTCTAAATGACTTTGGACAGGAAAAGCAAGTTTCAGTATTGTTCAATTTTGAAGGCCTTGCGTAAAGCAAGATCTTCAAAAAGCATAAGGACAGCAGAAACCCGAAACGCAAACGCGCGGGGTATAGCTCAGTTGGGAGAGCACCTGCTTTGCAAGCAGGGGTCAAGGGTTCGAAAAGCTTTTATCTCCACCATTTGGGCTGATAGCTCAGCTGGTTAGAGCACTCGGCTGATAACCGAGAGGTCGATGGTTCGAGACCATTTCAGCCCACCACAGGTTGCCTGTGAGGGCAACCCACAAACTCCTTTATGCGAGACCACGAAGGTTATACGGAGGTGAGACGAGCCCCGGCCAAAAGGTATAACATCTCGATGGTCGAGGCCATCCGTAGGATGGCTGATGTACCTTGAAAACTGAATATAGAACTGCGAAATGAGATTTTATTAGCTATGTAAAAATTCTGATTTTAATTAAAATCTATAATTTCACCAAACGGAACTGAAGAACAGCAATTCGACAACAGTAAAATGGTAAAAATCTCGTTGGCAAATGGAGAATCTGAAATAAGATATGTTTTGCGAAAGATAAACAACGGTCAAGCTACAAAGGGCGCAAGGAGAATGCCTTGGCACTGGGGAGCCGATGAAAGACGTGGTAAGCTGCGAGAATAAGCTTCGGGGGGAGGAGCAAACATCCTTTGATCCGGAGATTTCTGAATGAGGAAACTCACCGGAAGTTCATACTCGGTATCCTGCACTGAATCCATAGGTGCAGGAGGGGAACCGCCTGAACTGAAACATCTAAGTAGGGCGAGGAAGAGACATCAAACGAGATTCCGTTAGTAGTGGCGAGCGAACGCGGAAGAGGGGCAAACCGGAAGGAGAAATCCTTCCGGGGTATGGACCGCTTTAAGGACTTAAGCTGTTAATCGAATGGCATGGGAAGGCCAACCAAAGAGTGTGAGAGTCACGTAGATGAAAACGGCGAGAGCTGCGCGAGTTCCAGAGTACGGCCAGACACGTGAAACCTGGTCGGAAGATGGGGGGACCACCCTCAACCCTAAATACTACCCAGTGACCGATAGCGTATAGTACTGTGAAGGAAAGGTGAAAAGGACCCCGGGAGGGGAGTGAAATAGAACCTGAAACCTTGTGCCTACAAGCACATAGAGCACATCAACGTGTGATATGGTACTTTTTGTAGAACGGTCCGGCGAGCGATTGTATGTTGCGAGCTTAAGGTCTTAAGGACTGGAGGCGTAGCGAGAGCGAGTCTGAATAGGGCGTTCAGTAGCATGCAATGGGCCCGAAACCGGGTGACCTACCCATGATCAGGCTGAAGTGAAAGTAAAATTTCATGGAGGGCCGAACCGACCTCCGTTGAAAAGGCGGCGGATGAATTGTGGGTAGCGGAGAAATTCAATCGAACTCGGAGATAGCTGGTTCTCCCCCCCGAAATAGCTTTAGGGCTAGCCTCATATTAGATACCCGGAGGTAAAAGCACTGAATGGCCTAGCGCCCGAGAGGGTAGCGAAGCCTATCAAACTAAGAATGCCGGAGTATTGATGTATGGGAGTCAGACAGTGTGAGATAAATCTCATTGTCAAAAGGGAAACAGCCCAGATCTACAGCTAAGGTCCCAAATTGTATCTAAGTGGAAAACGATGTGGAAATACGCAGACAACCAGGATGTTGGCTCAGAAGCAGCCACTCATTTAAAGAGTGCGTAATAGCTCACTGGTCGAGCGTCTCTGCGCGGAAAATTTAACGGGGCTAAGATACAAACCGAAGCTTAGGCTGCATCGTAAGATGCGGGTAGGGGAGCGTTGTGTAAGCGGAGAAACAGTAGCGTAAAGCGGCTGTGGAGTTTACAAAGTGAGAATGCCGGAATGAGTAGCGCGCGAATGTGGTGAGAATCCACATGGCCGGAAACCTCAGGTTTTTGGAGGAAGGTTCGTCCGCTCCAAGTTAGGCGGGAGCTAAGGTAAGGCCGAAAGGCGTAGCCGATGCACAGACGGTAGAGATTCCGTCCCCACCGAAAGATTTAAGCACAGGGACACTTTTAGAAGGTCGGAGCCAGGTGTTGGTTCTGGTAGTGATCGAGGGAAATATAGTACCGAAGTCTGGCTGGATGAGAGGCGAGAAAAGCTGTGTGTATATCTAAGGTGCCCGTACCGCAAACCGACACAGGTAGGTAGGAAGAAGATTCTAAGGCCAACGGGAGAAGGGGGTTGTTAAGGAACTCGGCAAGTTGACCCCGTAACTTCGGAATAAGGGGTGCTCATGAGAGTGAGCCGCAGAGAATAGTCCCAGGCAACTGTTTACCAAAAACACAGGTTTGTGCTAAATCGAAAGATGACGTATACGAGCTGACGCCTGCCCGGTGCTGGAAGGTTAAAAGGAGATGTGCAAGCATTGAATTGAAGCCCCAGTGAACGGCGGCCGTAACTATAACGGTCCCTAAGGTAGCGAAATTCCTTGTCAGGTAAGTTCTGACCCGCATGAAAGGCGTAATGATCTGGGCACTGTCTCAACAGCCCGCCCGGCGAAATTGTAGTACCGGTGAAGATGCCGGTTACCCGCGACAAGACGGAAAGACCCCATGGAGCTTTACTGTAGCCTGATATTGGGTTTCGGTGTTGCATGCACAGGATAGATGGGACGCTGGGGAAACTGGTGCTTTGGCGTTTTCTGGCGGAGCGGACGTTGGGATACCATCCTTGCGACATTGGAATTCTAACCTGCGCCTCTGAATCGAGGCGGGGACATTGTCAGGTGGGCAGTTTGACTGGGGCGGTCGCCTCTCCTAAAAAGTAGCGGAGGCGTTCAAAGGTTCGTTCGATCTGGACGGAAACCAGATGAATGAGTGCAAACGCATAAACGAGCCTGACTGCGAGACTGACGGGTCGAGCAGAGACGAAAGTCGGAGTTAGTGATCCGGTGGTATGTGAGTGGAAATGCCATCGCTCAACGGATAAAAAGTTACCCTGGGGATAACAGGCTGATCTCCCCCAAGAGTCCACATCGACGGGGAGGTTTGGCACCTCGATGTCGGCTCATCGCATCCTGGGGCTGAATTCGGTCCCAAAGGGGGTTTGGCTGTTCGCCAATTAAAGCGGTACGCGAGCTGGGTTCAGAACGTCGTGAGACAGTTCGGTCCCTATCTGTCGTGGGGCGCAGGATATTTGAAAGGCGCTGTCCCTAGTACGAGAGGACCGGGATGGACGAACCTCTGGTGCACCAGTTGTCACGCCAGTGGCACAGCTGGGCAGCTATGTTCGGATCGGATAAACGCTGAAAGCATCTAAGCGTGAAGCCGGCCTTAAGATAAGATATCCCACTGAGTCAATCAGGTAAGACCCCTTGAAGACTACAAGGTTGATAGGCACACAGTGTAAGCGGAGTGATCCGTTCAGCTAGCGTGTACTAATAGGTCGAGGGCTTGACCCCATCTTGATCAGATACTCTGTTTGCTAAGAAAGCGGTTCGATATTCAGTTTTGAGGGTACATCCCTTGACAGGAAAGCATGAAAGTGCTAGACTGTTACAAGAAAAAGAGAAGCATGACAAGCGCCATGTGAATGGCCGGTGTCAATGACGGTGAGGTTCCACCTGTTCCCATTCCGAACACAGAAGTTAAGCATCACTTGTGCCGAAGATAGTTGGCTGAAACGG
>VOFK01002500.1_pt1 | contig 47520 bp, 75 predicted proteins | sample 5384121 | NCBI WGS metagenome assembly VOFK01 (sample SAMN12384730, study PRJNA508395) | human gut metagenome | isolation source: healthy gut J | host: Homo sapiens | reverse complement strand
TTGTATCTGCGTCCCACGACACGTCACAGCCAAGTGCCTCCAGAAACAGCTCTAAGAGGTACAAGTGTTCTTTTTCTTCAACAATTACAGGTGCCATTTCGGGATGAATTTCCTCACCGTTTACCTTTACCGTAATATCACTCGCCTGACACTGTCGGAACCAATGCCAGTCACCGTCATTGACGCCAAATATTGCTTAACTTTTCTCATTCTCCCTTTTCTTCTTTACTCTTAAATTCTTCAATCATTTTTTGTGTTTCTTCAATTTCCCTCTGTTGTTTTCATAAGCGAATAAAACTTTTCGCAATTCTTCCTTTACCCTCTGTGCTTTTTATGTAAAGTATTCCGATAATCGAAAAAATACAACCGCACTGATACAGTTTACCGCGGGTCTTTCATTGTATCGATTATTCGATTCAAGATGGCTCCTCCCCATAACGTACCTTGTTCTCCGTTATAGTTCACAATCAAAAACAAAGCTGTTTAAGCTGACCAAAAGTTAAGTCCGTTCGGATTAAGCGTTGCGGAATGTGTGCATTCACGATAAAAATCTTTCTGCATATCCATTCCGAAAATTTGGTCCATACCAAACTCAAAGAACTCCCAAACAACTCCGACCGTCATAGAAAACAAAAATGCCACGAACGCTACAAAAAACGGTGACATATTAATATGAAATCTCGGGTCTTGATTTAAAATATCAATAAGTGCAAAGCCTATCGCCGCCATTATAAATCCGTTAATTGTATGGAGTATAGTGTCCCAATACGGGAAAAATCGTATAAAAACTTTGTATCTCACCGAGTATTTCCGCCGCGAATATGAATAATAAAATTACAACTTCAAGCATTGTCGGTAATTTTATGTTCAATTTTAAGTCTACAAATCTCGGAATGTTAAATAAAACCAAAGTTAGCAGACACAGAAATACATTGTAGAAATTTCTGTTGAATATTTCCGCAACCATTGTTAAAAACAACCAGAATTTGAAGAACAAGCAGCAGTACAAACCTACCTTTTTTTCCGATCCTCTTCATAATATATTCTCCTTTAACGATAGTGTAGATTATTATATCATAATCCGACATTTTTTTCAATCAAAATGTTTACAGTATGTTCACTTTTTGTAGGGTAATATTTACTGTACAAAATTTGTTTTTTGTGATATAATAAGTAAATAGAATTGATTGAACGATTTTTTAGGAGCGTGTTATTATGAAAAAAAGCGATCTTACAAAACTTATTGCAATCGGTGCGGCTGTAACAGCGGCTGCCGCCACTACTGCGATTGTTATTTCAAAGCACAAAAAACACAAACAATGCTTGCAGAACACACAAAAACTCTTACGAAAAAGCAGGCATATATCACAGGCGGAGGACTTTCTGCATTTGCGTCAGCACTTTATCTTGTGCGTGACTGCGGTTTCACTCCGGAGAATATTCATATATTTACAAACGGTACTCGCGACTGCGGCAACAACGAAACAGGCTTTATCTGCCATCGCGGAAAAACTATAAGCATCAAAGACAGTATGAATTTCTTTGACCTTATCAGCGATGTTGATTCTTTGGATATTCCTGATTTGACGGTATGCGATGAAATACTTAATATTTATCGTGCAAATATTTATCCGCGAAGTGTGACTTTGATTGATCAAGACAAGAACGTTATAGACAGTTCAAAAATCAAGATTTCAAAATCACATAGAAACGCAATACTTTGCACTTATGCAGTCAAAACGTTCGCAAATTCAGTCTGCGTCGATATTTGACGTTATGGACAGCGATTTCTTCCTTTCACCGTTCTGGAAACTTATTTCCGCATTATACGGTTTTACCGAAGAATCAAGTGCATATGAATTTGTAAACTGTATTGCAAATATGGATAATATGCTTTCGGGTATCATTCCGAATGATTTTGACAGATACGAAGAAATTGTCAACCCTCTAAAAGAGCATTTGAAGAAAATCGGTGTTGACGTAAGAGAAAATGCGGTTGTTACCGATATTGATTTTGAAAACGACAATGCCGACTCAATTCACTTTTACGGACGGTGCAACAAGAAAGACTTTCTATCTTAATGACGGCGATATTTGTATTATGCCTACCGATGAAATGGCTGACTGCGAATCTTTCGGCAGTTTCAACGAACCTGCTCCGAAACTTTATTCAAAGCCGTTTGAACTTTGGGAAATAGCTTGCTGAAAAGCACACGTCATTCAAGTCACCTGACTTGTTCTTTGATGAATTTGAGGGTAATATGTCTGAGGAATTTACAATTACTCTTTCAAACAAACTTTTTGCCTGAGCTTATCGACAAAGTTACTTGCGGTGCCTTGGGTCGCAACGGTATTATCGTGCTTGACGATTCAAATTGAAAATGACAGTTTGTGCGGTACCGTCAACTTATTTTTTAAAGACCAAAGCGAAGATATTACAGTTTTGTGGGGCTGTGCTATGCGACCCAATTGTGACGGTGACAGAAGCGGTAAAACTATGACTGAATGCAGCGGTGCCGAAATTTTATATGAACTTGTTTCATGCTTTAACCTTGATGAAGTTTGGGACGATATTCGCGAAACGGTAGTAAACGTAATTCCTTGCCACAGACGTTACGGTACATCATATCTATCACCTGTCAATTCAAAACTTGAAATAATTCCGACAGGTATAAAGAATTTTGCGGTTTCCGGCGATTTTGCCGAATCGGATAACGATACAGTATTCTCGGAAGAATATATCGTTTCAACCGCACGCACCGCATCATATAAACTTATGAAAACAAACAGAAAAAAATGTTTGAAAGTAAACCGAAATCATTCAGAGAAGTAAAAAAATCTTTAAAAAACTTGGTAAAATAATTTGTTTTTAAGGTTATTTTAAGGTTTCAATATTATAATACAGTTAAAGAATTGATAATTATTAAATCAATTCACGATAATTTTTTCATTTTTTTCTTCATAAAAAGCAGAGCCATTAAGGCTCTGCTTTTTTGTGCTGTTATAAATTTATATGTTCTTCGGAACAGGTTCACCGAATATCGGAAGTCCGTTTTCATCATATTCAAACACTTTCGCTCTTGCGTGGCGGTTGTTATCGTGAAGCGGATCGCCTTTGATTTCCTTATAGTTTCGGCTGTGATATATAAGCACGTCTTTACCGTTATCGGTCGTGAAACAGTTATGTCCCGGTCCGTACTGCTTATTCTCCTCGCTCGTTTTAAATACAGGCTTGTCGCTCTTATGGCACGACTTTATATCAAGCAAATCACTGTTTTCATCAGCCCAAAGCATTCCCATACAGTATCTCCAACCTGTATCGGACGCCGAATATGTAACGATAACTTTACCGTTTCTGACAAGTACCGCCGGCCCTTCGTTCACTTTTTAAATCCCTGCACTTCCCAATCATACTCCGGTGTTGTAAGAATCATCGGCTTTGTTGCAAGAGTCCAAGGATTTTTCATTTTTGCAATATACACGTCAGATACATCTGCAGGCTCTGTCTTTTTGCGCCCAAAGTACATATTGTTCACCCTTATGTATAAATGTGGTCATATCAAGTGAAAAACTTTCCACTCCCCACATCAATTCTGCCCTTTTCAATCCACTTACCCGTCATAGGATTTTCGTCCTCGCACATAAGCAGATAAGGTCTTATTTCCCATACGTCTTTTGCGTCACCGGCTGTGAAATAAATATACCACACACCGTCTATATAATGAAGTTCAGGCGCCCAAATATGTGAGCCCATTTCACCTGTCGTATGCTTTTTCCACACTACTTCCGAATCAGCCGTCAAAAGTCCGTTAAGAGTCTTTGCACGTCTTATCTCAATACAGTCATACTGTGGCATTGTACCTGTGAAATAGTAATATCCGTCAGTATGCAGATACACAAACGGATCTGCTCGCTGATACACCAAAAGGACTGTTATATTCATATTTCTTATCCATATTATTTTCTCCGTTTCGCTTTTAAATTTTTATATTATCTATTATAATAGCTTACAACGGTTTTGTAAACAATTATTTTTTTTGAAATTGTCTGCCTGTATTGTCTATCACATAATTATCTTTGTAAATAAGTTCCGACACGGTTACAAATTCATATATTTGCACTCAATGCCTCTAAAATTTTCGGCAGAATTGCCGCCGTATTATTTGTGCCGTTATGCAAAAAGAATTATGTCGCCGTTTTGCGTGCGTCTGACGCTTCTTTCATATATATCCTGTGCCTCCGCGTCACCGTAATCAATCCCGTCAACCGACCACTGAATATACATTCTTCCGCTATCCTCCGCCGCTTTCACGACAGTGTTATTATATCCGCCTGACGGCGCACGCATAGGTACGGTCTTTCACCGGTTATGCTTTCAACAATTCCGTCACATTTATCAAGGTCGGCTGTAATCGCCTCTGCCGACATTTTCGTATAATCCGCGTGATTATATGAATGATTGCCGATTTCATGTCCTCTGTCATAAATTTTCTTCAAACTTTCGGAATACTTTTCAGCCCAATCACCCACAACGAAAAATGTCGCCTTGCAATTATACTTGTCCAACGTATCAAGAATTGAGTCAATATCATCATCGTTCCACGCACAGTCAAATGTCAGTGCAATTTTATTGTCGTCCCTCTCCACGCTGTAAATCGGAATTTCTCTGCCGTTTACGTTAAACACGCTTACCGCTCTTGAAGTCGTAAACCAAATTATCGGTATAACCGCAAAAATCAGTAATGCTATTATAATATGCTTTAATTTAATAACATAAAAATTCAAAATGCCGACCTCCTAAAATATATCTGCTTAATATATCTTATTCGCGTCGGCATATGTTTATGACATCACAAAAGCCATGACGGAAGTTTATTTTTCTTTTTCTTCTTTCTTTTCCTCGATCGGCTTTGTTTCTTCTGTTTTTCTCGATTTTGATTTCAATCTTTTTAACCTTTGTCACGTCCTTTTTTCTTCGGTGCGGTTCTCTTAGGTTTTGCCTGTTTTTTCGGTGTATCGTTTTCTAAATTTTTTGATACATTCTTCTATTTCTTCGTCTGTTTCAAAGAGGCTCACTTTTAAATCTGTCCGCAAAAACTTGCCCTCTCTTTCGTGCGTTCTGTTGAAATATCTCGCATAGCTTGTAGTGACAGGTTTCATTGTCATTGAAATTCCCTTTTCACCCTCTTTTTACAACAAGACGAATTTCCGACTTTGTAAGATAATAGCCATGTACAATACCGTTGCGAAATTCTTTTTCAAGAATTTCAACAAACATTTTTTTATCCTCGTCTGTTACAAAAAGTTCATTGCCTTTCAGCGTAATATAATAATTACCGCTTTTTACTTATCTCTCTCTTGCCTTTCTTGCCATTTAGTGTCCCTCCTTTTCTTACATTATAACACATTTTTCGGAGGGGACACTAAAAACATTTTGATTACAATTTAAAGACAAGTTGGTTATAAATACAGGCAATACGGAATAGTTATATCGTATAAAACAGAGGAGGTATAAAATGCAGACATACCATAATAAAAAACCGTACAGCAAACCGCCGAATTGCTCGGTACGGATATAAAAAACAGGACTTACACATGACGAGGAGGTAAAGAAACGACTTCACCATTACGGCAAAAACGAACTTATCGAAAAAAAGAAAAAGAACATATTTATAAAATTCCTTGAACAATTTAATGATTTTATGATAATTATACTTCTTTCCGCCGCTGCGGTATCATTTATAACGTCAATTATGCAAGGTGACGCGGATATAACAGAACCTGTAATAATTCTTGCAATCGTCATATTAAACGCATTGCTCGGAGTTATTCAAGAAAAACGTGCCGAAAAAAGTCTTGAGGCTTTAAAGAAACTATCATCACCCCATGCCTGTGTACTCAGAAACGGCAATGAGCTTAATATTCCTGCCGCGAACGTTGTTCCCGGTGATATACTTATAATATCGGCAGGCGATCTTGTTGCCGCAGACTGCCGTCTTGTCACATCTAACAACCTCACAACAGACGAATCCTCTCTTACCGGTGAATCTGTAAACGCCGAAAAAGACGCATCGGTTGTACTTGAAGAATTCACGGCACTTGGGGACAGAAAAAATATAATCCTTTCTTCCACCTCCGTAACAGGCGGAAAAGCCACCGCGATAGTTACAGGCACGGGAATGAATACGGAAGTCGGACACATTGCGAATATGCTCCTTGATGATGAAACACCGCAGACACCGCTTCAGCTAAAGCTTGCCGATACAGGCAAAACACTCGGTATTGCCGCACTTTTCGTATGCCTTGTTATTTTTATTGTCGGCCTGTTCCGTCATCTTCCGCCGTTTGATATGTTTATGACAGCCGTTTCTTTGGCGGTTGCCGCAATACCTGAGGGACTTCCGGCAATAGTTACGATTATGCTTTTGCAATCGGCGTAATGCGTATGTCAAAACATAACGCAATAGTACGAAACCTTCCGTCTGTCGAAACGCTCGGCAGTGCGTCCGTAATATGCTCCGACAAAACAGGCACTTTAACGCAAAATAAAATGACTGTAACTTCATTTGATACGTACGATTAAAAAAAAAAGCTGATACGACTTTGTTCGATGTGTTGCGACTGTGATGAGGGACACAAAAAGTCCGACAGAAAGTGCAATACTCGCCGCCGCAAAAACACGGTTTTGACAAGTCCGTACTTGACAAAAAATACAGACGTATTGCCGAAATACCTTTCGACTCGACACGCAAACGAATGACTACAATGCACAGGGACATAAAAGGTTATAAAACAATAATAAAGGGTGCATTGGAATTTGTACTTCCGCTATGCACCGATATTTATAACGGTCAAAGGCTATTCCGCTTACTTCACAGAGCAAGCGAAAAATTATATCCGAAAATTCAAAAATGACTTCGGACGGTTTGCGTGTAATCGCGGTTTGTTATCGTGATGATTACACAAAGACAGCAATCAACGAAAACAATATGGTATTTATCGGTCTTATCGGCATTGAAGACCCGCCGCGAAAAGAGGCAAAGCAATCCGTAGAACTTTGTAAAAGAGCAGGTATTCGTCCTATTATGATAACAGGCGATCACGCAGAAACGGCTTTATCTGTTGCGAAAAAATCGGAATTGCGGACGATAATTCAAAGGTTATGACAGGCGATATTCTTGAAAAAAATATCGGACAACGAACTTGCACTCACAATAAATCAATACAACATATTTGCACGCGTTACCCGAGCCATAAAATGAAAAATTGTAAAAGCGCTTAAAGCCAACGGTGAAATTGTCGCAATGACAGGTGACGGTGTAAATGACGCGCCTGCACTTTCCGCCGCCGATATTGATGCAGTATGGGTATAACAGGTACGGACGTTGCAAAATCAGCATCCGATATGGTGCTTACGGACGATAATTTTGCTACCATTATATATGCAGTCCGTGAGGGCAGAAGTATTTTTTCAAACATCAAAAAAAGCGGTACAATTCTTGCTTTCAAGCAACATAGGCGAAATTCTGACCGTATTTTCGGGTATTATGTTCGGTTGGTCGTCACCGCTTACCGCTATACAGCTTTTATGGGTAAATCTCGTCACCGACTCACTTCCTGCTATTTCTTTGGGACTTGACACTCCCGACAGCGATATAATGGATAAACCGCCGCGTTCACCGAAAAAAGGTTTATTTGCCGACGGACTTTGGGCTGACAATCATATTTGAGGGCTTGATGATATGTGCACTCGCACTTTTGGCATTCACCATAGGTGCAAACATCTTCGGCGGTATTACAGCAGGTCGTACAATGGCATTTGCGGTGCTTAGTATTTCTCAGTTGGTACACGCATTTAATATGAGAAGTGAACACTCCGTTTTTAAAGCCGGTATATTTAAAAATCCTTACCTTGTGCTTTCACTGATTTCGGGACTTATTTTGGAGGTGTCGGTAATTTCCGTTACGTACCTTGCAAATATTTTCGGAGTTATTCCGCTCAATGCTATGGGCTGGATTGTTGTAACGGTACTGTCCGTTATGCCTCTTATAATCGTTGAGCTTCAAAAAGTTTGTCAGCTCGTTTGTATGGCGAAAGGACTGATATATGAATTTAAGCAATTTAAAGAAAAACGAATCCGGCGTTATATCCGCAATACGGTTAAGCGGTTCAATTAAACGCCGTCTTTCCGATATGGGAATGACGCCCGGTGCAACCGTAAAAATGCTTAGATTAGCACCGCTCGGCGATCCTGTCGAATTTCGTGTACTCAACTGTAACATAGGTATACGAAAAAAGGACGCCGAAAAAATTTTTATTCACAAGGTGGTGAAATGAATGTCCGATACAAAAACAGTCGTTGCTCTTGTCGGCAATCCGAATTGCGGAAAAACAACTCTTTTCAACGAACTCACAGGCAGTAATTATGATGTCGGCAACCGCATAGGCGTTACTGTCGAAAGCAAAAAGGCATATGCCGTTACAACAAAAATATGCTTATAGTTGATCTTCCGGGTATCTATTCCCTTTCACCGAACAGTGCGGAGGAAATTATAACGCACGACTTCATTATAAATGAAAAGCCCGATTTAATACTCAACATAGTTGACGCAAACCAACCTCGAACGCAATCTCTACCTTACAACACAGCTTGCCGAAACAGGCGTGCCTATGGTAATCGCACTGAATATGGCGGACGCAGTTAAGAAAAACGGTTTTGAAATTAATGCAAATATGTTGACAAAACGTCTTAATATACCGTCTGTTCCGATTTCGGCAAGCAAATGTATCGGGATTGAAAAACTCATCAAAGAATGTAACTTAGGCGGTAATACACAAAATCAAATTAAATACAATGCGGAAATTGAAAGGGCAATTTCCGCATTATGCTTAAAAAAATAAAATAAGCCGTTTTTACGCCATACAACTTACAGAAAAAATGATACCGAAACACATATAGCGCAAGCTCGCTACAAATTCATAAAATCAGTCGCAGCCGACTGCGTAAAAATAATCGGTCAAAACAGACAATTTCTTCTGACCGAAAAAATAGATTCAATCGCTATGCACCCATTGTTTGCGATACCGATTTTTATACTTGTAATGTTTTGTGTTTTTCAGATAACGTTCGGAACTTTTGGTTCGATGATGTCCGATATGCTCGACACCCTGTTTAACGTTCAGTTTGCAAATATGCTTGAAAATATTTTAACATCAGCCGAAGTCGGTGCATTTTTTCAAAGGACTTTTGCTTGACGGAATAATATCCGGAATAGGCAGTGTCATAACATTTTTTCCGCAGATAATGCTGTTATTTTTATTCCTTTCCTTTCTTGAAGATTCGGGATATATGGCACGAACGGCTTTTATTATGGACAAACTTTTATATAAAAATCGGTCTTTTCGGGCAAGTCGTTTGTACCTATGATAATGGGATTTGGGTGCAGTGTTCCTGCGACAATGGCAGTCAGAACGCTTGACAACGAACGTGACAGAAAACTGACAATGCTGTTGATACCGTTTATGTCGTGCGGTGCAAAAATGCCGGTTTATGCGGTATTTACAGCGGCACTGTTTCCGAATAATGCAGGTATCGTCACATTCAGTTTATACATTTTAGGGATAGCTTTAGGGGTAATTTCGGGATTGATTTTGTCAAATACGGTATTCAAAGGCGATGAACCGCCTTTTGTACTTGAACTTCCACCCTACCGAATGCCGACTTTCAAATCGACATTTAATCATATGTGGGATAAAGTCAAGGACTTCCTTACAAGAGTAGGTACTGTAATTTTGCTTGCAAGTATAATCATCTGGCTTTTGGAAAATCTTGATTTTCATTTGCATTTAACCGCTGACAGCGAATACAGCATTATCGGCACTTTAGGAAAACTTATCGCACCGATATTTAAACCTTGCGGATTCGGTAATTGGAAAGTTGCGGTAAGCCTTATTTCAGGTTTTGCCGCAAAAAGAGGCAGTCGTGTCAACTATGTCAATCCTATACGGAGCATACAACACCGCCGACCTTGTATCGTGCCTTACGACTTCATTCACTCCCCTGTCGGCATATTCGTTTTTAACGTTTGTACTGCTTTATGTGCCTTGTATCGCCGCAGTGTCAACACTCCGCAGTGAACTCAACTCACGAAAATTAACCGCATTTTCGGTATTATATCAGCTTTCTGTTGCGTGGATAATGTCAACGCTTGTATTCCAAATCGGTAATTTATTTGTATAGACTTCACAAAATTAAATTTTTTTTTATGTTAGCTATTGCAAATTAAAGTGATTTAGGTTATAATAAAGGCATAATTTAATTGATATTAATTTTTCGAAAAACCAAAGAGGGTTTTAGAAACAGTAATGTTTCTATACCCTCTTTATTTTTTATTAGTTTGCGGACAGAAAGGCTATGGTGATTAATATGTTAGTTGATAATGATATTTGTATCTCAAGCGCACTGGAAGATTATCTTGAATCAATATATGAAATTTCAAAGCAAAAGACGAGTGTGCGCATAACGGATATTGCCCTTTGCACTCAAAATATCAAAACCAAGTGAACAGAGCGATAAATACTCTAAAAAAGCAAGGTCTTGTTTCTCACGAGCCTTACGGCGATATAATTCTTACGGAAAAGGGTTTTGAGCTCGGTGAAGCAGTATATCACCGTCATACGATGATTAAAAAATTCCTTGTAAATGTTCTTCATATTCCCGAAGATGATGCCGAAAAGAGGCTTGCCAAATTGAGCATAATATAAGCCAAAATACAGTTGAAAAAATGAAAAGTTTTATGGAAAACTAAAAGGAGTACCGAAAAATGAACTCATCGACGTACATTTGTACGTTAGAGTTTATTTTCAAAAAATGCAAAGGCAAGCCGTATATCAAAGATAGGCTTGCCTTTTGTTTATAATATCCGTAAATTAAATTCAAATATAAAATAATATTTTGCACTGTTCGGACAATTTATCGACCTCCTGAATTTATAAATCTCTTTCGTGCATTAAACCCTTCATATAATCGTCCATTGCGTCTGCAACTTGCTTTGAATACGCAACCGCCTCAACAACCGTTTTTCGCACCGCGGACAACATCGCCCGACGCAAAAATACCGTCACGCGTAGTTTCTCCGAACGTGTTTGTTACAAGCAAACCTTTTTCATTAACTTCCAAGCCTGTCGTTGTTGAAACAATTCTGTCCTTCGGACCTTGACTTATCGCAATAATCGTTGAATCTGCCTGATAAAGATTTTCCGTTCCTCTTATCGGCGAAAGATTTCCTTTTCCGTCACATTCAAGTTCAACAAATATAACTCCGTCATCTACAATTTCCACAGGCTCAACGTGTACCACGAATTCAACACCGTCAATCTTTGCATAATCCACTTCACGCTGACTTGCTGCCAAATGGTCACTTCTTGAAAATACCGTAACCTTTTTAGCACCGTGTCTTAAAGCAGTTCTTGCAACGTCCATTGCCGAGTTACCCGCACCGATAATATTAACCGTATCGCCAAGTCTGTAAACATCGGGATTGGTAAGATAATTAATCGCATAATGCACATTTCCGAGCGTTTCGCCTTTTATATGAAGTGTGTTCGGTTTCCATACACCTGTACCGATAAATATTGCACTGTAACCGTCACGGAACATATCGTCAACGCTTATAGTCGTACCTCATTGCCGTATTCGGTCTGATTTTAATACCAAGCTCAATCAATTTTTCCTTATATCTTTCCAAAATTGATTTCGGCAATCTGAATTCGGGAATACCGTATCTCAACACGCCGCCGATTTTTTCTCTTGATTCAAATATCGTAATATCATATCCGCGCTGTGCAAGTATTACCGCAATGGTTATACCGGCAGGACCTGAGCCGATTATACCTGCTTTCAAGCCGTTTTTTTCAATCCCCGAAAAACCAAGTTTATCAAAATAGTTTTCGGAAATATAATTTTCAATACTGCTTATATGAACCGGTGAGCCTTTTCTGTTCAAAACGCAATGTCCCTCGCATTGATTTTCATGATTACATATAAGCGAACAGACGATTGAAAGCGGATTATTCTCAAACACCATCTCGCCGGCTTGATTTATATCCCCCCTCTAAAAACGTATGTATCATATCCGGTATCGGTGTATGTATCGGACATCCCTCTCTGCACATAGGTTTCTTACAGTTCAAGCATCTTTTTTGCTTCATTAATAACGTGTATCGCCATTTCACATTTCCTTTCTGCAACATATTTACTAATTTGATTTTAACATATTTTATGTGAACATTCAACAGTTTAAATAATAAATTTTGTTGACAATTTGTTAATTTTTTCTCAATTACAAATTTCGACTTAATACTACATTCCTTATCCTTGAAAATACACCGTTTTAGTGATAAAATTATATTGTTTACTTGACAATTTACAAATTAAGTTGTATAATAACTTTATCGCTTTAGCACAATAAAGTTAAAATTCAAAAATATATTGAAAGGATTAGTTTTATGTCTAATTGAAATTGCATACACCGAACGGTGTAAATGATATACTGCCGGACGAATGTGCAGTAAAAAAGAAATTGAATCAACAATATGGTCTGTTTTTTTCTTCAATCGGTTACAAAGAAGTTGAAACACCTACATTTGAATATTACGACTGTTATTTAGGTCTTAGCGGTCAGATTTCACAAGAGCATATGTTCAAGTTTTTTTTGACGAACAAGGACGTATTCTTGCACTAAGACCGGACTTTACAACATCAATCGCCCGTATGGCGGCAACAAAGGTTGCAAATTCGGACAAGCCTCAGCGCTACCTATACACAGGCAACGTATACAGAGTTGAGCAAACGCAAGGCGCACGTCAAAGAGAATTTACGCAAAGCGGTATCGAGCTTATCGGCTCATACTCACCTACCGCAGACGCTGAAGTTATTTCAGCAGCTATGGAGGCTGTTCTTGCGGTAGGTATTGAATAATTTTCAATGGAAATCGGTCAGATTGCATTCTTCAACGGACTTGTAAAAAAGCAAGCAGGACTTGACGAACAATCTATCGAAAAACTTCGTGAACGTATTGATTCAAAAGACTCTGTCGGTATTAAGACGATTACAGACAAACTTGACATTGATGACAACATCAAAAAATCTTATGATTGACTTGCCTTTTACCTTTTCGGCGGTGAAGAAGTTTTCAAAAAGGCTTATGTTGACGGTCTTAACGAAGAATCTAAAAAAAACGCACTCGACAACTTAAAGCGTATATATGAGCTTTTTGTGTCTGTACGGTTTTGAAAAAAAGTACGTTTCTATTGACCTTGGTATGCTTGAAAGTATCGACTACTACACAGGCTCAATCTTTAAGTGCTACACACACGGTGTCGGCTTCCCTATTTTTGTGCCGGCGGACGTTACGATAATCTTATGGGACAATTTGGTGACAATAAAGGTGCTGTCGGTGCGGCAATCGGTATAAACAGACTTATTTCCGTACTAAGCGACAAGGAGGTACATGATGTTTCCGCATCACTTGTTTTTGCCGAAAAGAACGCCGAAGGCATTGCCTATGACATTGCATACAATCTTCGTGTAAACGGCTGCCTTGTTGAAATGTATATCGGTGACGGCGATTATAAAGCAGCAGAGGAATATTCAAAAGGTAAAAATATCGGTGCAATGCTTAGAGTTTTCCCTAACGGTCAGCTTATGATTAACGATTTTGCAAAACACGAAATTATAGAAACAACCGCAAACGAATTTTTAGGCTACTATGACGAATCTATGATGTTTGACGAACACGACCATTGCGGCTGGCTGGCTGTGACCATGACCACGAGCATGAACATCACCACGACCAATGCGACTGCGGTCACGAACACTGATTTTTAGGGAGGAAGAGATTATAATGAGATATTTAACAGTTGCTCTTGCAAAGGGCAGACTTGCCGAACTTGCAATGGAATTATTTATTTCAATCGGAATGGATTGTTCCGAAATGAAAGAAAAAAACAAGAAAACTTATTTTCACTGACGAAAAAACAAGATGAAATTTATCCTTGTAAAAGCGTCTGACGTTCCTACTTACGTTGAATACGGTGCGGCTGACATCGGTATCGTCGGTAAGGACACACTTTTGGAAGAAAGCCGTAACCTATATGAAATGGTTGATTTGGGATTCGGAAAATGTAAAATGGCTGTATGCGGTCCGAAAAAGAATTAAAAGGTAAGCTTGGCACTATGACAAATCTTCGTGTTGCGTCAAAGTATCCGCACATCGCAATGAAATATTTCCAAGACGACAAAGGTCAGACTATTGAAATTATAAAGCTAAACGGCTCTGTTGAGCTTGCTCCGCTTGTCGGACTTTCGGACGTCATTGTCGATATTGTCGAAACAGGTAAAAACACTTTACGAAAACGGTCTTGACGTTCTTGAGGACGTGTGCCCTCTAAGTGCACGTTTTGTTGTAAACAAAGGTTAGTATGAAAATGGAAACAGAACGTATTATGAATATTGTAAAACAGTTTGAGGAGAGAATTACAAAATGAGAATTTACCCTGCGATTGATATAAAAGACGGTAAATGCGTGAGATTGTTCAAGGGACAATTTTCGGGACGTTACCGTATACGGTGACTCCCCTGCCGAAATGGCTAAAAAAATGGGAAAGTCTTGGCGGTGAATATATCCACGTTGTCGACCTTGACGGTGCTTTAAAAGGTCATGGCGTAAATGCCGCAAAAATCAAAAGAAATATGCGAAAGCGTCAATGTTCCCGTACAAACAGGCGGCGGTATTCGTACTATGGAGGATATTGAAGCAAAACTTGCCTGCGGTATTGACAGAGTAATCATAGGTACAAAAAGCCGTTTCAGACAGTGAATTTGTTAAACGTGCCGTTGATAAATACGGCAAAAAAAATCGTTATCGGTATTGACGCAAAAGACGGTATGGTTGCTATCGAGGGTTGGGGAAAAAAACAAGCGATTTTACCGCTGTTGAATTTGCAAAGAAAATGGTAAATATCGGCGTACAGACAATCGTTTATACGGATATTGCAACCGACGGTACACTTGCCGGTCCTAACGTAAACGCAATGGCTGAAATGGCAAGTGCGGTAAATGCCGATATTATCGCCTCGGGCGGTGTCGGAAGTCTTGACCACATCAAGTCACTTGTTACAACAGGTGTTGAGGGTGTTATCGTTGGTAAGGCACTTTATACGGATAAGGTTGATTTAACCGAAGCTATCAAGGCGGTAAAAAATAACAGGAAAGGCTGAATAATATGAAAAAGGTAGTAAGTCTTACAAGGCGTGCTATTGAACAGTATAATATGATTGAGGACGGCGATAAAATTGCCGTCGGTGTTTCCGGCGGTAAGGACAGTCTTGTACTGCTTAATGTGCTTGCGGAACTTTCGCGATACTATCCGAAAAAATTTACCGTTATGGGATTGACTTTGGATATGGGATATGATGCCGATTATTCAAAAGTACAAAAAAATGTGTGATGATTTGGGCGTTGAATATAAGGTTAAGAAAACAAATATTAAAGAGATTATTTTTGATATACGAAAAGAATCCAATCCTTGCTCATTGTGTGCAAAAATGCGCCGCGGTGCGTTAAATGATATGGCAATCGAAAACGGCTGCAATAAAGTTGCACTCGGTCATCATAATGATGATGTGCTTGAAACATTCTTCCTTAGCCTTATGCACGAGGGCAGAATACATTGTTTTTCGCCTATTACATATCTCGACCGCACTGATATGTATCAAATCAGACCTATGATTTACGTTCGCGAACGTGATATTAGGGGGTGTGGTTAAAATTATGATATTCCGTTGTTCACAATCCTTGTCCTGCTGACGGATATACGCAACGTCAATATATGAAAGATCTTATTAAACGTCTTGAAAAGGAAATGTATCCCGGACTTAGAAAAAGACTTTTCAGAGCAATTCAAGACAGTGCAATAGACGGTTGGAGCGATTATACAAAATAAGGACGGTCATTGACCGTCCTTGTTTTTTTTGCCACCGCTCCGTCACTTCGTGACACCTCTCCTCAAGGAAAGGTTTTTTGTATGGCTCCCATTGAGGGGAGCTGTCGACGCAGTCGACTGTGGGGGCTTTCTTATGCTTTTTCTTTTTTGCCACCACTCCGTCACTTCGTGACACCTCTCCTCAAGGAGAGGCTTTTTGTATGGCTCCCATTGAGGTGAGCTGTCGACGCAGTCGAATGAGGGGTGGTTATCTATCTTTTCCACTTTTCAGACAACATATCAATCTGGTCTGCGAACTTTGCCAAATCTTTATTGGCCATTCCCTCACAACTTCTTGCAACTGCAAGCAATCTTTTCCGCCGCGGCAATAAGTCTGCCGAATACAGTCGCAGCACGTTTTGTAGTTTTCTTTTTCTGCACGCGTATGCCGTACGTCTGTACAACCACTTCACCTGTAAGCAAATCGTAACAAGTACCGCTGTACGGTGCAACAGAATTATAGCCGTATTCATTTCTGATACAATCGGTAAATTCATCGCAAGACTTTTCCTCGCCATGATTAACAAAAAAACAATTTTAGGCTTTTTCTTAAATGTTTTAAAAGCCACTTTATAAGACCGTTCTTGTCTGCATGTCCGCTTATTCCGTCAAGCATTTTAATTTCGGCATTTACTTCTATATCCTCACCAAACAGTTTTACATTCTTAACACCGTCACACAACATTCTGCCGAGCGTTCCCTCTGCCTGATAGCCGACAAACAAAATCAAACATTCTCTTCGCCACAAATTGTGTTTTTTAGTGATGCCGTATTCTTCCCGCCTCACACATACCGCTTGACGATATTATAACTTTCGGCTTTTCGTCAAAATTAATTGCAACAGACTCATCAGTTGAAACGGCAAGTTTTAATCCGCTGAATGTAAGCGGATTTATACCGCTGTCCACCAATGCTCTTGCTTCTTCGTCCAGACATTTTACGTCACACTGTAAAAAAATATTGCGGTAGCCTCATTCGCCAAAGGACTGTCCACGTACACAGAAAAATCACCGTAACCTTTTACAAGATTTTGTTCTTTAATCTGACGTATATAGTATAAAAAAGCTCTTGCGTTCTGCCTACAGCAAATGACGGTATAACAACATTTCCGCCCCTGTCAAATGTTCTCTGAAATTCCCCCGAAGCAATGTTATATAATCAGGTACTTCCGTATGAAATCTGTTTCCGTAGGTGGACTCTATAACAAGATAATCGGTATCGTCCGTATCATAAATCGGAGTCGGGTCTTTTTTATAATCGGTTGATTTGTATTTCCCACGTCACCGCTGAAAACTGTTTTCTTTGTAATACCGCTTTCTGTTATCCAAATTTCTATACAAGACGAGCCGAGCAAGTGACCTATATCGTGAAATCTTATTTCAACATTTTCCAAAATTCTTATTTTCTCATCATAATTACACGGACGGAATTGCTGAAGTACACCGATAGTATCGTCCATATCATAAATCGGAACATATTCTTCCCTGCCGGCACGCTTTGCTTTTCTGTTTCGCCATTTCGCCTCAGTTTCTTGAATATGCGCACTGTCCGGCAACATTATTTCGCATAAATCAGATGTTTCATTCGTCGCGTAAATTTTACCGCGAAAACCGTTTTTGTAAAGTAACGGCAAATTACCCGAATGGTCAATATGTGCATGAGTAAGCAATACATTCAATATCATTTGGTTTACGGGGATTTCTTGATTTTCAAATATATCAGCACCTTGTTCCAGTCCGCAGTCAACAAGAATATTTTTTCCGTTCGTTTCTATTAGCGTACAACTGCCCGTAACTTCGTGTGCCGCACCTAAAAATGTGATTTTCATACTAACGCACTTCCTTTCTATTTTATTTATACCACCAATTTCGGCTTTAGTAACAAATAAATTGTATTTTTTATGTTTTAATGTATAATATTTTTTGAGGTGTTTGGTATAAAAAAAGAGCTTTAAAAGCTCTTTTTTGATTTCCTTGAGTAAAGCAGTGCAACCTTCAAGTACATCATTGTATGTCACATCAAAATCACCTGTGTACCATGGATCCGCAATATCTCTCGGATTGTCCGGACCAATCAAGTAAAAGGTGTATTTTGTTTTCGGTATCATTCGGTAACATACGTTTCATATTGCGTAAATTGTAACTGTCCATACCGATAATGTAGTCATATTTGGCATAGTCGGATTTTTTTTTAATTGAACCGCATATTTTTCCGTCAACGGAAATACCGAATTCCGCAAGCTTTTTGCGCGTACCATAATGTACACCGTTCCCGATTTCCTCTGTACTCGTCGCCGCAGACGCTATGTAAAAACTCATCACTAAGCCCTGCCTTTTTAACTAAATCTTTCATCACAAACTCCGCCATCGGCGACCTGCATATATTGCCGTGGCAAATAAATAATACTCTAATCATCTATGTAAAACTCCTTGAATTTACTGTATTTCCTTGATATATCGGGATTTTCTTCCGCTTGCTGTTTCATCTCATTCGTGGCATATCGTAGCATAAATTAGCACATCTTTTACCTCAAAAGTAGTACAAAAAAAAGTAGTAAATTAAGGGTTTAAATACTCATTTTACTACTCCCCATTTACTACCCGTTTCAGTTCCTCTTTCGCGTCGTCATATCCTATATGTGTATAGGTATTTAACGTGACGCTAATATCAGAATGTCCCATGAGGTACTGTAAAGTTTTAGGGTTCATGCCGCTTTTTAGCCATATTAGAACAAAAAGTGTGACGGCAAACGTGTGGCGTAACCTTTGGCATTTGCACTCTATAAATGCTATTATACTTCTCACAAATATGCTGAAAGTATTTTTTCCCAGTGCAAAGGCTACCATAGGCATATCGTTTTTTATCCAAATATAAGAAGCCACATTTCCCCTCCTACAATAGGTTCAACTCGCGGTTTCTTTCTACTGGAAATAATACGTTGAAAGCACTCATAAACTTCATCTGTCATAGGGATTTCTCTTGTGCCACAAGAAGTCTTTGTATCTTCAATTACATACTCCATATTTCTTTTTTTTTTGTAACTGATGATTGACACTAATTTTTTCTTATTCTGCATATCCAAATCTGATAATGTCAATCCCACAAACTCTGAAATACGAAGCCCTGTTTTTGAATAAGATAAAAATCCCCTCATAATATCTGCAAAAATGCTTATCATTTGCCACAAATTCAAGGAAAGTCCGTTCCTGCTTTCTTGTGATTGCTTCTCTTGTCACGCTGTCATTCACGACAACAGTAGCAAGTTGAAATTCAAACGGATTTTTGCGTATCAAATCATCATCTACCGCCATTTGAAAAGCTGGTCTTACAACACCTCTGATAGAATGAATAGAGCTATACCCACGCCCGTCCTGCTGTAACTTTATCAGCCAACACTTTGCGTCAGACAACTTCACTTTATCTATTCTCTTTTTACCAAAGTCCTCTTTTTTGATAATATTGAGAACAAAATTATAATTTGCTTCGGTGTTATGCCGTACTCCCGTTTTTTGTAAAAGATATTTCTTTACCAGTTCTAAAACGGTCATTTCCCCACCACGTGGGACGATTTCATCATCAATCGCTTTCATTATCTGCTTTTTCTTTTCCCTAATGAAAGGTCGTCGCGCTTTCCCTGTGGTGTCTTATCTGTCTTTTCAATTTCCAACTATAAACAAACTGCGTTTTTTACCTGTTGTATCAATATATTTGAACGCATATCGTCCGTCCCGGCGTTGGCTCTCTCCATTGCGAAGAATACGATTTTTGCTATCTCGTCTTTTTTCCGCTCATGTCTATGCTCCTTTCAAAAAAAGAGCCTTGCCACGATATACCAAATTATATCATAAACAAAGCCCTTTTTCTATCTTTTTATCAAGCAGCACTCAAAGCGGAAACGACTATATAGCCTATCCGATATGGCTACTGATTATCCTATATTTGTTAAATTGCTGTCAGGTCATTCAGAAAATCTTCAAATCGTTTCCTTTTTTGATAAGAAACTTCACTCCATTTTGAATAATAAAACCGGAGTCCAAATTATCTGAAACAAGTTTTCTTAATTTCTTTTTTCTCCAATATTAAAATAAATTACTGCTTCATCAATCGTTAAACAAAACTTATTTTTTTGTATCTGTACCTGTGTTTCATTATTCATTTATTCTCTCCCTTTCTTGAACTATAAAACTATTGTAAAATTATAAAGGCTCATCAGACGGTTTTTTTAGCAAACCTCACAAAATTTCACTTCCGCATGGTTCTCATGCAGCTCTACCGTTGCCTGCGACGCTTTTAACGCTCGGACTCCGGCGGTAAAGGAGTATCATTATACCGATATATGGATTATGGCGGCAGAGTTGCTAAGTCTGCTTTGGAACGCTGATAATTCTCGCTCGTTTTGTCCCTCCTTTCGGTCATGGCGTATCAGCCCAACGGCTCCCCATATATCGAATGTATCTGATTTGCTTTATGCTGCGTCGCCGTTCTATTGCGCCGCTTTCTTTATCAAGGAACAAAAAAGTTCAAAGTAAGTAAGCAGCGGAAAGGGGGACACTGCTCGCAAACTATCTTTTAAACTTTGAATGAAAGGACAGCCCGCATAAGACGCGAACGCAAGCGGTCGCGTATATCCTCATCTATGCCATAATAAGTATTGCCGCGCTCGTCGCGGAGAGTTCGCATAGAGAGATAAAGCTATTTCACTGTCATAATGTTGTATAACAATGTTCATAGCTTCCGGGTCGCCCTTAGTAGCGGCTATGATTACCGGGTAAGGCAACAAGCCGCGTTCATCTTGTTCGGTGTTACCACTCATTTTCGTCATAGGCGCGTTCCTCCAAATAGCGTTTTAACAGTTCAAAAGAGCTTGTCCGTCTGTACTGTACGGTACTTCTCGGAATGTTGTGGAGTTTTGCAATTTCCACATCACTCATATCAAAGAAATAATACAGCAGTACGGTTTCCCGCTTTTCTTCCGGCAAACTGTGCAGGGCTTCGGCAAGCAGCTTCGCAGTAATTTCTTTTCCTGCTATAACAAAGGACTTTTCAGCTTCATCATCTGCAAAATACTGGTCGCAAACAAAAAGCTGCTTTTTCTTCCTGTGAAGTTAAGTCAGAAAAAAGTAACTTCGCGTCGTTGCCGACGCTTTATATCCCTTTTGGCTGCAAGCATTTCATTCTGTAAAGCTCGCTTACAATAACCGTTAAAAAAGCACAACGGATTTGCCATTGGGTACGAATAGGCTCGTTCATGTTCTCACCTCCTTTCGCGTTGGCAAAAGTGGTGATGACTTCCCCTTTCGTAACCCCCAGTTCCACTCGACAAAACTATGCCAATCAGTTTGAAAATTTTTTGTGAAAAAAAATTTTGGGGGAAAAAAAAAATGCGCCTGCCTGCAAGGCGCAGACAGATTTATAGGAAATAACAGCAGTATTTAATTGATTTGACAGTTCATACCAATGCCCGGAATATCCTGTTGTAAGGTATAAACTTTTTTTGACAAAAGACTTCCATTTGTCAGATAAGTAAAGACTATTTCACTCAACATAACGGCAACCTCCTATATGCCGCCATGCTGATTGCAAGGTTAAATAGGGGCGTCGTTGCTTAAATTATGCAAAAAAAAGCGGCGGCTCTAAAAATCAAAGCCACCGCTTCAAAGGCGCGTGAAAATATATCTGCATTACGACGGCTTTTTTTCTTTTGCCGTCGCCCGGCAGGTAAAATGAATAATTAACTCCAAAATGGTGTCATTCTTCAAAGTTTATCAGCTTATATTTAGTTATCCCATGACTTGATGTTTTTTACTATATTCTTTATCATTAAGGAAAATAGAGCTACAACAATCATATTAAAAAGTAACATGATAATAGGTTGTTGAATACCTACATATGTTTTCATTTTGGCAAATACACCATTCATATGAAGCATAAAAAAATCGGACAAATTTCTTGTAATTTTTTAGAGTAACGGTACGCTCTCAGTAAAGTCAAATAAAACTGGTAAAAAAAACATACTACACATGAAGTAATAAGAGCTGTAACCGGAGTATTCAATTTAGCGCTAATAAACAGTGTGATAATTGTCATTGCAACAATTCCCAATATATTGCATACTACTGAAATCAAAAACATTTGTAAGAAAGTCAAATTATAGGTAGAGGTTGCATAATGTAATGAAGATTGAATATTTACATTCCACCCTTGTAGTCCATATATCCCCATATATAGAATAAAATTAAGTAATAAGAAAATAACGTACATTGCTGTAATAGTTTCTAAAGAAGCAATGATTTTCGCTGTCACTAATTTCGTTTTTTCCATAACGCGCCGCATAAATCACACTATCTGTATGGCAAAGCATATTCTTCTGAAAAAACCGGGGATAAAGTAATTACGACAAGCAGACATAAAAGTATCGCTAAAATACTTCCCATACTGGATAGCATTTTATCCCACCCATCACAATATCCCAAAACAACAGACTTATGATTAGGATAAGCTTCTTCAATGTATTGCATCTTTCCGTCTGGTTCTGTCATATATTCCAAAATAGCTGTTTGGTCTCTGTAAACATAAAGTGCAGAAAAAAGCCGAATTTTCGTCTTTTGTATCGGTAGCTGTTTTGGCTTCTGCTATTTTTTGCTCCATGAGTGTTAATATTTCCGGGGTCAATTCGCCTGCAAATATATCTGCATTTTCTTTTTTTGTTCAATCGCAGCAAATCCGCTTACTGTATCCATTTTCCCAGTATCATAATTATAAAAATACAGAACTATAATTAAATTGAAACAGAAAAAAAATAGGCTATTATTAGGATAACTCCTGTAATAAAAAGAATTTTTAGTTTGCTTCCTTGAAAGTATCTTTTCCCTCTCTGCTTTTATCATATCATTCATTATCAGACACCTCCGCAAAATAGTATAAATACAAATCCTCTAATGTCGGCTCTACATTCCATGCAGTTGTATAAGGCGATACTTCTGATATAATTCTTAAACGCTCAGCTTCTGCACTATGTTTTAGATTTGCTACAATATAATTTTTCTCTAATCGTTCAATTTCCTGCCGGGGCACGTCACATTCCACACAAAAGAATGGATTGACTTCAAAATTGTTTCAGGCGAACCTTGACGTAATAATTCTCCATTTTTCATAATCAGTATTTCTTTTTGCGATATATTCAACATCGGAAACAATATGTGTTGACAAAATCACAATACGATTTTCAGCTAACGTACTAATAAGATTACGAAATCTAACACGTTCTTTTGGGTCAAGCCCTGCTGTTGGTTAATCTAAAATTAAAATTTTAGGATTATTCGAAAAGTGCTTGAGCAATGGCCAACCGTTGCTTCATACCGCCAGAAAAAGTTTTTATTTTTGCATTTTTTTGTTCCGTTAAGCCTACTTTTTCTAACAATTCTAAAGAACGATTATGGGCTTTCTTATGCGGAAGACCTTTAATTGCCGCAATATACATCAAAAATTTATATGCTGTAAAGTTTGGATAATACCCAAAATGCTGTGGCAAATATCCTAAAAATATTACGATATTGTTCCCCTAAGTCGTGAATGTTTTGCCCATTGAACATAATAGCCCCTTTGGTTTCTGTTTGAATATCACATATCATACGCATAAGAGTAGTTTTACCTGCACCATTTGCGCCTAGTAAAACCATATACGCCATTCGTCAAAGTTGCATTAAAACACCGTACAGCTTTCTTTTTTTCCATATTCTTTAGAAAGATTATTTATTGTAAGTTCCATGCCAATTCTCCTATCATTTTTTCATGTTTCCTGTAGTTCCATATCGTTTTTCCCTAATAAGATAAGCGAAAAAGAAATAAAAAAAGCAACCCAACCCCATAACATTGATGTTTCAAATAGAATTTCCTGCTTTAAGATAATTGAAAATATGACTGCTATACAAATCATACATACAAATAAGTGATAAGTAATTTGCCCCTTTTCATTTTTTATAATTGTAAAAAGGTAGCAAGTACAAGAAATATTAAATGGAACCATACCATACAAAATTATTTCAAGTATGGATTGTTGATAATAAAAAAACTTGTTATTACTAAAACACTTGTTATTAAAAATAAATCAGCTAAGCCAATGATTAACATACGACAAGCGGTAATCTTTACTAACTGGCAACGACTGGATTGTTCTATTTCCCACATATCGTAAATGTTACTTTTAGAAACTTCTCGAACCCCCACCAACACGATTAGCGGAATAATGATTACAAGTACTGTTAAAGGATAATGGAGAGGAACACTCCAGTAGCCGAATAAACAAACTACCAAAATAGATATAATAATCAATCCTATTTGTATAATCCAAAAAGAAAAAAAGGTAAATACTGTAATTGACTTAACAAAATATTTTGTAAAGAATTTTTATTAAATTCAGCACTATCCATGTATTTTTTTCCGGCAGAAATCAGTTCATTCATTTTGTTTTCTGGTATGACAGATGTATCATAAAGCCGCAACCATTCTTGAATGTCATTATTTTTTCATACATTATCGCCTCCTTTGAAATCTTTAAGGTATCGTTCTATTTTTTTTGCAATCCCTGTCTTAATCTGGATTTTACAGTGGGGATATTTGACTTTGTAATTTTTGCAATCTCTCGTATTTTCAAGTTATGATAAAAACGTAAAATGATAACTTCTTTCTGATAATCAGGCAATGAATGAAGTGCTCTGCGAACTTCTATTTTATTTTCATTTTCTATCACTTTTTTCTAAAGTATCGTTTGTGTCATCTATAATATCTAAAAGCGTTTAAGTCTGTGTATGTGGGCTTCGCTTTTTTGAAATAGTTATTACAAGTATTTGCGGCGATAGTTAGTAGATAATTTTGAAACTTTCCTAACATACGAACAGTATGAATATTCTCTAACAGTTTCAAAAATACATCTTGTGTAATATCTGCTGCGGTGTCAGTATCTCCATTTAATCTCCGATAACAAAACTGATAAATTACACTGTAATATTTACGGACTAATATATCAAATGCTTCTGTATCGCCCGCTTGTATTTTTTTTTATCAATATAAAATCAAATCTTCGATGTTGTGTCACCGCCTTTCTTTTGTAAAACGTCTTACACTGTATAAACAATTAAGGATATAAAAAGGATTTAAATTTTTTTCAAAAAATTTTTTTTCAACTTACAAGCATACTAATTATACCCGGATATTCAAACAATAGCAATTTATACTATGCACTATTTCAATCCATACTATGATATGTATAATCATATCCCGAAAGAAAAGAGGAACAGTAAAATGTAACTGGGTGAAAATGATTATGAAGCAGAGTAAAGAAAAAAATTCGATTTTAAGGCTTTCGGGCAGGCTATAAAAAGCAGCAAGGAAAACAAAGGGATTGTCCCGCAACCAGTTAGCCGATACGCTGAATATTGCGCCCCGATATATCGCGTCCATTGAGAACAGCGGGCAGCACCCAAGCTTACAGATTTTGTATGAGCTTGTAACCCTGCTTGACGTATCAGTAGACCAGTTCTTTTTCCCGGAACGGGAACAGGAGAAGATCCACACGTCGCCGTCAGCTTGATACCATGCTTGACACTATGAGCGAAACGGACTTAAAAATTATGTCTGCTACTGCAAAGGGCATAGAGGAAGCCAACAATGACAGACGGGGGAATAATGTTCCCTCGTTTTCGTCTACATAGAGTTCTTGAAGCGTCGCAGGATTGCGGCGTTTTTCTTTTGCTATTCTTTGGCAAAAAAGACCTTTCCGGCATTGTAGGTAGTAAGGGAAAAGTTTCGTAGCAAGCATAGGAAAAGAGTACCCTTTTCCGTATTTTCGCCCTCCCGTCCTGCGGTGCGTCGGTTAAAAATTGCTTGTTGGGAAGTGTCCCAAACCCTCGGAATGGAAAGGAACGATTGCATGAACGGACGCAAAAGAAAATACAAATCAAATTCTATGTAACAGAGGAAGAAAGGGCATTGATTGAACAGAAAATGAAGCTTGTCCCTACCCGGAACATGGCGGCGTATCTTCGCAAGATTGCCATTGACGGGTATATCATTCAGACAGACCATAGCGACATAAAAGGCATGACAGCAGAGATACAGAAAATCGGGGTCAACGTCAATCAGATTGCAAAGCGTGTCAATGCGACAGGCAGCGTTTACCAAGAGGACATAGAGGAAATAAAGGGGGTGCTTGCGGAGATATGGCGGTTACAAAGATTAAGCCTATTAAAAGCACGTTGAGCAAAGCCCTTGACTATATCCAAAACCCGGATAAAACAGACGGGAAAACGCTTGTGTCCTCCTTTGGGTGCAGCTATGAAACGGCAGATATTGAGTTTGAATATACTTTGTCGCAGGCTCGGCAGAAAGGGAACAACTTAGCCTTTCATCTGATACAATCGTTTGAACCGGGAGAGGGGGACTGTGAGAAAGCCCACAAAATCGGAAAACAGCTTGCCGACGCAGTAACAAAGGGACAGCATGAATACGTCTTGACTACCCACATAGACAAAGGGCATATCCATAACCATATCATTTTTTGTGCGGTCAATTTTGTTGACTACCATAAGTACAATTCCAATAAGCGCAGTTACTACGGCATACGGAACATGAGCGATAAGCTGTGCCGGGAAAACGGGCTGTCTGTTGTCGTTCCGGGCAAAGGCAGCAAGGGAAAAAGTTATGCGGAATATCAAGCTGAAAAGGTCGGTACAAGTTGGAAAGGCAAGCTAAAAATTGCCGTTGATACACTTATCCCCCAAGTAGCAAGTTTTGAAGAATTATTGCAGCGGTTACAGGCAGCGGGTTATGAGATAAAGCCGGGAAAATATATCTCCTGCCGCGCTCCCGGACAGGAACGCTTTACCCGCTGAAAACCCTCGGTACAGATTATACAGAGGAAGCAATCAGAGAACGGATAGAGGGCAAACGCACAAAGGCAGCGAAAGCTCCCAAAGAGCAGCGCGGCGTATCGCTGCTTATTGACATTGAAAACAGTATCAAGGCACAAGAGAGCCGGGGCTATGAACAGTGGGCGAAAATCCATAATCTGAAACTGGCTGCAAAGACTATGAATTTCTTGACGGAACATAAGATTGAGCAGTATGCAGATTTAGTCAGCCGGATTGAGGAAGTAAGCGGAAAATGAAAAGACAGCAGACGCATTAAAGAGTGTGGAAAAGCGTCTTGCAGATATGGCGGTGCTGATGAAGCACGTTACTACCTACCAAAAGACAAAACCTGTCTATGAAGCATACCGCAGGGCAAAGGATAAGGACGCATACCGGGCAAAGCAGGAAAGCAGTCTGATACTCCATGAAGCGGCAGTAAAGACACTGAAAGCGGCGGGCGTTACTAAGCTCCCCAATCTTGCCGCCATGCAGGAAGAATACGGGAAGCTCCAAGCGCAGAAAGAAGCCCTTTACACTGATTATGGCAAGCTGAAAAAACAGGTCAAGGAATACGACGTTATCAAACAGAACATAGACAGTATTTTAAGACTGGAAAAAAGAACCGGAACGGGGCAGGGAAACCGAACGCTTACAGTAGAAATATCTATAAAAAGCGTGGTAGGATAAAGGTATTCCAATATAGACAGGAGCGTGAAAACATGGCAGACCAAACGATACCCGATTATGAAACCATACGCGCCGCTGTTACCGGGGAAACATGGGCGGTGGAAAAAGTGCTTATGTGCTACAAGGACGAAATCGACAGGCAGGCAACTGTAAAGAAACGTCAGCCGGACGGAACATTCAAACTGGAAATTGATGAAGATATGCGCCAGTATATCACAATGAAGCTGATAGAAGCCCTCCCCCAATTTCCCCTTGAAGAAATGGAAAGAGAGGAAAAAAGAAATCGGGACAAAAAATCATAAAAAGGTAGACGGGAAGCTGCTGCGGACAGATAAGCAGTTTCGACATTTGAAACAACGGCAAAAAGAAACTATCAGTACATGGCTTTATGAAGAATACCGCCGCCTTTGGATAGAAAAGGGACAGGAGCCGCATAAACGCAAAAACAACCGGGAAATCGTTGCCGCTGTTATGGAACGGATAGAAGCTGCGGGGATATGGCTGCCGGAACAGGAAGTAACAAAATATTTTTACCGCAGGAAAACCCATTACCGGAGCCGGATAGAAAAAGAATTACAGCCGAAGCCGGAAATGCAGGATAAAGACAGTCAGACACAAAAAGAACCGGGCGCAGGAAGCCAGTAATGACCTCCCGCACCCTGTTCTTTTTATAGGTACTGATTTTAGAATGTTACGCAGTAGAACCCTGATTTTAAGGGAAAAGGTATTCTGTATCGCCTATGCCAGTTTCACGTCATTTATGCCCTGTAAATCAAGGCTATTTTCGCCCTTATTGCGTAACCGCCGCACGCCGTTTCCTCATGCGCTCGGCTGCCTGTCTGCGGGTAATCCGTTTCCGGCAGTCCGGGCAGTATTTGACGCTGTTCGATTTTGATACAAAGAACGTGCCGCACTCGGTACAACGCTTTTTGTCCTCTGTCTTGAAAAGCTCTGCATACAGCAGCTTATCAAGGGGAAGTACGGCAATCTGAAACCACTTGCATAGAAGCGAACAGGAAATAAGCTGCGGGCAGACACATTCCTCCCCGTCGTCCAGCAAGATACAGTGTCCGTTATCGCAGTTGCAGCACTCCTTTTTTACAAGGCTGTTGACTTTTCGGCTTTGGGGCGGCGTAAGCCGCTTTACCCCGGTCATACTTCATCAGCGGCGAAAATGGCAAGCTCCGCATACTCGTTTTCTGTTAGCGGGGAAATTTTCTGTAAGGTGCGTTCTGCAAAGGGGCGCATATCCTCGTCCATGAACGGCAGCGCAGCCGTCATATTTTCCATAAGCTGTGCCTTGCTTCCCTCGTGGTAAATACTCAACAGGTTCATTTCTTCAACGGTCAGTCTAATCATGCTCATACCTCCAATTCGTGATGTTTTGATTTTGCTGTCTTTTTCGGGACTTTTGGGGATTTTTCTGTTTGTAACTGCGCCCGGACAGAGGGAGGGGACTGTTTCATCTCTTTATTCCTCTCGCTTTTATCTATCAGCGCATAAATCCATGCCTGCCCTCCAACGTGGAAAAGGAAAGGCTTTTGTAAGGGAGCATGGAAAACAGCCGTTCCATGTCCTTATCCGTTGCCAGTGGAACAAAATAGGGAGAAAGTTCTACCGCACAATGGGTCTTTTTCGGGGCTGTCCGGTTCTCCAACTCCTTTTTACATTTTCCACAATCCGGCGGGCTTCTGTTTCAATCTGTCTATCATGCAGGGCGGCGATATGTAACTGAAAATCCCTCTGCGTATGCGGTGTTCGTTTTTTCTGCTGTTCCCTCAAAAGGCTTTTTAAGGCTTCCGGGTCGTTTGGCTGTGCTTCAAAACGTATAAACTTTCCAAGTTGCGGGTCAGTGTCTATGTCAAAATATTGTCCGGCAGGCTTTGTCAGCTCCCCATGCTCATAAATCAGCGTGTAGTTGTCGGCAGGGATTGATTTTTCGATATACTTCCCGGAAATGCTGCAAATAATCCAGTTCATAAAGATTGCCCTTGATTTTTTCCTGCTCTGTGCCTGTCAGTTCCACCGCATAGGCAAGGATAGTATCGCGGGTCTGTTCCCCGTAAAACCGCCATGTATTATGCTGCCTTGTGTCCTTTAGAAAAACGTCCCGTTCCCGGAAGCAGCACGTCCCGGACGGGCGGGAAAACCACAAAAAGCCGTTTGTCCTCCGGGATAAGGCTTACCGCCGCTTTCCGCAAAATCTGTTTGTCTATGTCAAAATCGCTCTGATAAAAAGCGGTGTTCTGTTTCATTATGGCTTCAAGGGAAGCGATAACGTCCACATTTTCAAATTTTTGTAACTTCATAGGTCAGCTCCTTTCCAAATCCTGTGTTTTCTGTTTTGCCTGTTTCTTCGGTGTCTGTTCTTTCGCTGCTTTAAGCTGCGCCCGGATAGAGGGCTTTTTTCCGTTTGGCAGGCTTGCCGCGTCCCTTATCGGTTTTCAATGCTTCGGCGTATTCTGCAACAAGGGGAAATGTTTCTCCTGTTTTGCCTTTTTCTTCCGCGCGGTCGGGGTGTTGTTTATCTGCCCGTCAATCATGTTGTAATTTTGCTCGGTGGTCTGTTCGGCAGCTTTCAGATTCCGGCTGCAAAAACTCCGGCACTCTTATAACCTGTCCATAGTGGGCGGTTCCTGCCCGTTCTGATGAAGCACCACCACCAAACGGTTCCGCAAAATCGGTCGGGTGGTCGATATTAAAGCGGGTTAAATATCTTCAAGTCCCCGTCAATCAATAGACAAGGGCATGTTTTTTCGGGTTTTGGTGTCCGGCGGCAATCAGACGTAAGGCTCAAAGCGCAAGTCCCTTTTTCGTCCCGCCTTTTATCTGATAAATGGAAAAGGTGTCTTTATCCTGGGGCTTCCTGTTCCGGCTGCTCCTGTGCGGGTTGTTCCTGCGCCGCTACCTTTTGCGCCGGATATGCGCCCGCTGTAACTCGGTAGGCTTTTCCCCGGTAAGGGGAGCAATCGCTTTCACATAATCAGCCGCATAATAGGCGTTACTGGTAAGCTGCCGCTGCCATGCCCCTGCTTTTGGCGACCAACGGAAGCCATTACTTTTTAAGGCTTCCCGCGTGGCTTCGTCCGGCTTATCCTCAAAGAAGATTTGCAATCGGTTCGCTTCGGTGTTTGCTTCCACCTTGCCGCCGTCAAATTCCCAACCTACAAAACCGATTTCTTTTTGCTGTGAAAGGGATTTGATACGGTCTTTCACGCGCCGGATTTCTGCGCTGTTATTGGATAACGCCCAAGTCGCAAAGGGCTTGTCCTCCAAATGCCAACTGCTCGCCATGTCCGCTTTCAGTTTTTCCAGTTCCTCCGGCGGTAAATGCGGGCAGCCGTCAAGGGTCTTATGCTTGCGGTAATAGGCGTTTACGGCTTTCATGGTTTCCTGTGATTTTTCAAGGCTTTCCAGTTTCTTTTCTAACTTCTGTACTGCCTGCGGGTCGTCTGCGCTGATACCGCCCATGCCGGTGCTGCGGATTTTATCAAGAAGCCCTTGTATGTCCTGCCATTCCCGGTAATTGCTGTCGCGGGCTGCGTTCTGCTTTTCTTTCTTCCTTGTGGGAAAGTTAGAGCCGCCCGCAATCAGGATAGAGGGAACACGCGCGTCAATCTCATAGCCTTTATTCATGTTCGCCGCCAGTTTCCGGGCATAGGTGTCAAGCAGGCTGTCGATTTTCTCATGGTACATCGGGTCTACCCGGCGTTTCTGCCGTTCTGCAAGTTGTACGGCTTCATCTACATAGTGCCTGTATTCCGCTGTCGCGCTGCCTTGCTTATAATCGGAAAAGCTGTTTGCGTCCTTTGCACGTTTGGCGGCAACTTCATTGATAGTATAATAAGGTGCGGGTGCAGCCTGTTCCGGCTGTGCTTCTTTTTCCTGTACCGGGGCTGTTTCTTCCCTCCGGCTCTGTCTGAAGCTCCCTGCGCGGCTGCTTCTGCTTCGGACTGTTTGGTAGCTTCCTGTGCGGGCTGCGCCTGTTCGGTTGTCTGTTCCTTATCCTGTGCCTTTTGGATTTCTGCAAAATGTCCGTCTATGGTATCAATCAGATTGCGGCGGTACTGCGGATTGTTTCAAGAGAGCCTTTCAGTTCTGCAAGTTCTTTTCCGCTGCTCCACCCGGCGATATATCCAAAAGAATAGTCCGACGTATCAAGCCCGTAGTGTTGGCAGACAGCATAGGCGACGCTTTCTGCCTGTACTTCGCGGGTGCGGCGGTCGGGGCGTTCCGGCACGTCCTTAGCAAGGTCATGCAGCGTGGCGTGGGCGATTTCATGGATTGCGGTCTTGATATTCTGCAATTCGTCCATGCCCTCGTTGATGAAGATACGCTTTTCCTCATAATTGCAGCGTCCTTATACGCCGCCGCTTAGTGCTTCAAATCCCATAGCAAAGGGGAAGTCTTTTCAAGGGCAGCGAAAAAATCCTTGTATTGTTCCACGTTGCCCGTAAGCTCATAGGTAAGGGTAGGAAGCTTTTCCCTCGGTCTGTGAAATATCAAAGACAGATACTACACGAAAAGCGGGTATCTTGATTTCCTTTTCCTCGGTAACAGGTTTTCCGTCCTTATCGAAAACAGGCTTTTGGGTGTCCGGGTCGATTTTTTCCACTTGCTTCTTGACGGTAAACGGGGACGGTGCAAGTATCTTGATAGCTTTTTCTCCGGGCTTTACATGGCGGTCAAATTCCTTTTCCCATTGCTTATAGCCTTTCACAAGATTGCCGCCCTGCATGGCGATAAGGATTGTATTGTTAAGGCTGTAATCATGGAATTTTGACATGGTACGCAGATAGTCGGCGTAACGGTCGCTTTCATACATCCTAAAATCCCTGTTCCAGTCGGTCGGTAATCTCTTTCATTTTATCGGCGGGCTTTTCAGAAGATAGGATAATCGGGAGAACCGGGGGCTGCTCTGTGGCGGCGGTTTGTATGGCTGCGGAAGCGTCAAGGTCTGCCTGTTCCTTTTCCTGTACTGGCGGCTGCGGCGTTACCCGGTATTCCTCCGGCACGTCGCGCCCGTCGTACCATTCTGTAAAGGTGTTGCGGTTGTTGTAGATATAGCCCTTTTCGGTAAACATACCGTCCGTCATTAATGGAAGCGTCCCGCCCGTATTCCTCATACATGAAATATTTTTGCTTCTTCCGGCAGCTCCAACTCGTCCAGTTCTTCAATCAGATAATGCCCGTAATCTTCCTCACTCTGTACGGACGGATAAATCCAGTAGCAATCAAGGTTCTGTGCAAGGTTGATAATGTCCTGTAAGCTGTTGTATGGTCGCCGTATTCCAATGGCTGCAACAAATTTCTCCCTGTCGTCGTCAAACTGCATTTTCAAAAGTTCGCCCAAATAGTTCAGCTCGTCAAGGCTTTCAAGCTCGGTCAATTTCCCTGCCAGTCCTGCAATAGAGGACTGGTATTCTGTGATGTGCAGCTCCCCGTAGTTTTTGCCGTCTATCCCGATACGGTCAAAGACTTCTTTCAGATGTTCGGCAGTCGTGGGGAATGTCACCCATTCGCCCGCGGGTCTGCCCTCGGTGTACTTTCCAAGATTGGAAAGATAGCCGCTTAAAATCGTTTCTGCCATTTGTTCACTCCTTTCGTTTTCAATCATGCGGTGCATAAGCTCAAAATCCTCAATGCTCATGCTCCCGTCAAAAATATAGGGGTCGGGTTCTTCGCCGTCCCGGTAGGCTTTTTCAGAGAACGGAAGCCCCGCAGCGTGGGCGGCGGCTCTTGCTTCCTCGATAAGCTCCGGCGGCAGTCTGTTGTCGTGGGCTTCGATAAATTCCCCAATATTGCTATATCCGTTTTCGTAGTGGCGGCGCACCCCTGCGGTCAGCTCGTCAAGATTCCTATCCTCGCCAAGATAGCCGGAATAATAGCCGTTTACCACAACGGCGGCAGGGTCAGCCTGTTGATTTCTTCCATGCGGCTTCTGTCCTCCGGGTAGATGTAGTCGCTCAGTTCAAGGTGGAAATCTTCGGCGTTCCAAGAACGTCCTGTTTTCCAAAACGCCACCCAAGCGATACCGTCCCGTTAATTCTTCTTGATACTCCTTTACGGTGTCCCGTAAACTTGCCATGTGTAACCTCCTTTCCAAAGGGCAGCGCGGACGCTGCATTTCCCTGTTTCATCATTCAGTACCCCGCGCCCGCCTTTTTGCCAAAAGATTTTATAGATTTTTTCAAGGAGGGTAAAACCCTCCATAAAACAGAGGGTTTGGGAAACTTCCCAACAAGCAAAAATCCCCGCCGTTCTCGGTAGAGAAAGCAGGGATTTTACGGAAAAGGGTACTCTTTTCCTATGCTTGCTATTCAGTTATTTTTTCTTCGGCAGTTCAATGCGGTAGTTGACATATTTCCCGCCTGTATCAGCCAATACGATAGTTCCGTCGTAGGTTTTGCCCGTCTTTGGGGAATAGAGCTTTTTCACATTTACTTTGCCGGATTGTAAGAGCGCAGCGGCAATCTTGGGGGTAAAGGTTACTTTTCGTTCTTCAAAGAAACGGTCATTTTTCCACATGGTAAAGCTACATTCCTTATTGCTGCAATAGTAGTTTTTCTTTCCCTCATAGACGGGAGAACCGCAGCGGGGGCAGCTTCCCAACGCTTCCCGTTCCGGCTTGAACATCTGCGCCTTATCATCAGAAAGAAACGGATAGGTCTTTACCAGTTCCCGCGTCATATCCTCGATACCCTCCATAAATGCGGCGGGGTCTGCCTTGCCTTTGCAATCTGCGTCAGATTGTTTTCCCATTCTGCGGTAAGCTGCGGGCTTGTCAAGGTGTCCGGCAGGACGCACACAAGATTGATACCGTCCTTTGTGGGAAGTAGCTGCTTGCCTTTTCGCTCCGCAAAGCCGCCCTTTACCAGTTTTTCAATGACGGCGGCGCGGGTGGCGGGAGTTCCAAGCCCTTTGCGTTCTGCGTCCGGGTCGGTGTCCTCACTTCCGGCGCGCTCCATAGCAGAGAGCAGCGACGCTTCGTTGTGAGGTTTTGGCGGTGTTGTGTCATGCTCCGTTACCGTTGCAGCCGGATTGCCAAAGGTTTGTCCCTCGGTAAACGGCGGCAGGGTCTTTTCTGTGTCACTGTCTGCGTCGTCCGTTTCGGGCTTGTTCTTTAAGGCTGCCCTGTATCTTCGGTCAATCTCTTTCCACCCGTCGGACAGCACCGTTTTTCCCCTTGCGATAAAAGACTGTCCGGCACATTCAAAAACTGCTGTAACCGCTTCAAAGGTATGTACTGCAGGCGGTCGCCATGAGCAGACGCGCCCCGGCAAGGGTAAGGATATTCCTTTCGCTTTCCGGCAGCGTGGCAAGGTCGGTCTTTGCAAGCTCCATAGTCGGGATAATGGCATGGTGGTCTGATACCTTTTTACTGTTCAGAACCTTTGCAAGCTCCGGCGTGAAGTCTTTTCCCGCCATAAAAGAAAATTTCCCACAAAGCAGCTTGATAATGCCCGCCGCTGTGTCGCTCATGTCGTCGGTCAGAAATGCGCTGTCTGTTCTCGGATAAGTAAGAAGTCTTTTTTCATACAGAGATTGTGCAAGGTCAAGGGTCTGCTTCGCGGTATAACCGAAAATGCGGTTTGCTTCCCGCTGTAAAGAAGTAAGGTCAAAGAGCTTCGGCGGGGCTGCGGTCTTTTTCTCTTTCACAAGGGAAGCACAGACTGCTTTTGACACTTCGCAAGTCGTTTTTAATGCGTCGGCTTCTGCCTTATCTGAAATTCTTTCACTTGCAGCTTCCGCGCCGGATAAGACAAGGCGCACATGGTAGTATTTTTCTTTCTTGAAAGTGGTAATCGCTGCGTCCCGGTCAACAAGCATTTTTAAGGTCGGGGTCTGTACGCGTCCCACGTTCAAGGTATGATTGTAAAGGACAGAGAAAAGACGGGTGGCATTGATACCGATTAACCAGTCAGCCTTTGCCCTGCACAATGCGGAAGCAAAGAGCGCGTCGTATTCCTCGCCGTTCTTCAGACGGGAAAAGCCCTCTTTGATTGCGCTTTCCTCCATAGAAGAAATCCAAAGGCGGCGCATAGGCTTTTTGCAGCCCGCCATTTCATAGACAAAGCGGAAAATGAGTTCGCCCTCGCGCCCCGCGTCGCAGGCATTGACGACTTCGGAAACGTCTGCCCGGTGCATAAGTTCCTTTAGGGTCTTGAATTGCTTTTCCTTGTCAGAAGCAACGGTGTATTTCCATTCCTGCGGCAAAATCGGTAAGCTGTCATAGCTCCACTTTTTATATTGTTCCCCGTAGGCGGCAGCTTCGGAAAGCCCTACCAAATGTCCCACGCACCAAGAAACAAGATAGCCGTTTCCTGTAAGAAATCCGTCTTTTTTCTCCTTTGCCCCAAGTACAGCGGCGATTGTCTGTGCCACACTGGGCTTTTCTGCGATAACTAAAATCAATGATAATTCCTCCTTTCGGGTAAAAAAAAGAGCAACCGATTTTTCGATTGCTCCATAGTGTATGGTATTTAATTGTTTAGAAAATTGTATAAAATTTATTTTTCATCTTCTACAAATTCAAATAATTCCTCAACTGTAACATGAAATACTTTGGCAATATCCATAGCCAATTTTAAGGACGGGTTATATCTTCCATTTTCAAGATGAACGATTGTTTCTCGTCTGGAAGAAACCAGTTCTGCTAACTCACTTTTGTTTTAACCCCCTGCCTTTTCGCGGTATTCTTTTTATTTTAGTTTTCAGCATATTTTATAATCCTTTCTTGTCAATAACAGCAAAAATAACTGCTCTTAAAATAGCCAACAACAAAATACCGCCAACAACAAAATATCCTGCGACAATTCCGTTGAAATCAGAATACGCAAGCTAACGCCGCAATAACCATCAACACATAAGCTAACTTCAAGCAGATAGAATCCGTAATTTTCAGATTTTCTTTTGCAAACTCATCAAAAGATATTGTGTTTCTTTGCATAAGAAATTTGTCCCCAAACAAACACCCCCTGCAAGGACAAGGCAAGCTGCGAGCAAATACCGGATAATAGGGTCATACCCGTTCCATGTACACAATCCATATACACACCAATAGCAACACTGCGGGTATTGCCTTAAAGAACATCCATGCACTCAAGTTAATAGTTTTGTTTTTCATAATTGAACCTCCATGTGAAATATTTATAACTTTGCTGTGTTATAAATATATCACTTGCGTATGCGAATGTCAATAGGAAAAGTGAAATATTTTTAACTTTCAGTACTTAGTATTCTCGTCATTTATCTTTTTTTTCTTTTTGATACAGTACCCCACACAAGGGGACTGTCCCTTGTAAGGGCAGGAAGCACAAGCAGGGGGATAAGGAACAGGCGGCGCATTATCACGCCGCCCGTTCGGTTTCTGTATCATCATTTTTTCAAAGGGATTGTCGGTAAACAGGGTCATAGGGTTTCTTCCTCCGTTTCTTCATCTTCGGGAGTTTCCCCGGTATCTGCTTCCGGCTCGTCCTCGTCGTAGTCCTCAAAGTCAAAATCTTCAAGGTCGGTGCTTCCTTTCACGTTCTGCTTCGGCTTTAGAAACTTAAAGTAGTAGAACGCTGCGCCGCCACCAAGCAGGGCAAAGAGGACTAAGGCAAGCACTACACCGGGATTGCCACCTTTTTCTTTCGGTTCTTCCGGCTGCTCCGTTGGTGTTGGGGTAGGTTCTTTGCCTGTGCAGCCTGTCAGACTAGTAACACATACCGGGCAGGACGTGTTTACCTTTCCGACTTCGCATTTCTCCGTACAGTTACAAATTTCCGGCTTTTTGGCAGCTTCGCCGTTTTCGGTCAGTGCCATAAGGTCGGCTTCGTCCACTTGATTTAGGAAATGTACGGTCTGTTCGCCCCTCGGCGGCGCGGTCAATGAGGATATAGAAGTAGTTGCCGCCTTTGGTGGTAACAGTGATAAGCTGCTTATTGCCGCCGTAATCGTCAACCAGTGTAGCGTTTCCCTTTGGGGTAAGGGGCGGCGTTTCCTCTTTTTCCTCCACAACTACGCCACTGTCATTAGTTGCGTCCCCGGCGGGCGGCTCTGTGGCTGCGCCCTGTGCATAGGCAGGGACAGAAAAACCGCCCATAAGGATAAGGGCGGCACAAAGGGCGGTCATAGTCTTTTTCAGTTTATTCTTCATCTGCATTTTCCTCCTGTTCGTTTTCTTCTGCCGGTGCGGTGTTCATGCCGGGAATACCGCCGCCGGACAGCATAGCGTTCAGTTCCTGCGGGGTCAGACGCATAGCTCGTACAAGCTGTACGATTTCAAGGTTTTCCGCTTCGGTTTTCTGCGCTTCCAGTCCTTTTAACTTGTTCTGATACTCTGTGATTTTCTCGCGGGTCTTTGCGATTTCCTTATTGATACGGTCGATTTTATTGTTTGCCATAGGTCATTTCTCCTTTCTTTTTTGGGCTGCTTTACCAGTTCATCAGCCCGTAGCCTTTGATACATTGATAGTTAAGGTCATAGCTCTTAATCTTGCAAGCGTCGCCGGAATTGCCCTCAACGGTATAGACGCGGCTGCCGTCCCTGCCAAGCACAAGCCCCACATGGTCGGCAACGCCGTCTAAATCCCAATCGAAAAAGATAGCGTCGCCCGGTGCGATATTCTCATAGCCGCGTGCGCCCCATTGTCCCCTTGACTGAACCAAGGAACGCCCTGCCATTCGCAGCCCGCAAATCGGGGTTCGCTTTTTCCGGCTTGATTGTAGCACCATGATACAAAACAGGCGCACCATTCCACGCGGCTGTTAAAACCGTACCAAGACCAGTAAGGATAACCTCCCACGTTTCCGACTTGCTGTTTTGCAAGTTCCATAAGCTCTTGATTTCCGGGGCGCGTACCGTTTACAAACTCCACACCGCTTAAATCCTCGGACGGGCTTCCGTCGGGAGAGCCGCCGCCAAAAATCAGCGGTTTGTTGCCCTGTGTCTGTAAGTACACCTTTGAACATTTCAAACTGCTGTGAGTTCAGCAGTTCTTCCGCAAGGGAAGCAATCGGCTTGTTTGTCAGTTTCACATTTAAGATACGGTATTCGTATTCCTCCTCGTTGCCCTCCTCGTCGGTGGTAGTGCGTATCTCGATTTCTTCCGTCAGCGTCAAGGTGTACTGTAAGCCGAACAGCCGCTTTTAGCTCTGCCTGTGCGCTCTGCGGGGTGTAACTCTGTAAAACGGCAGTCAAGTACGACGCTAGCTCATGTGGGTTATGCCCGATAGTGTCAAGGTCATAACGGTATTCATCATAGCCGGGGTGGGTGCTTTCGATATTGTCAATTTCCTGTTGCAGCTCATTTTCCATTGCAGCATAGCTCTGTTCCGTTGCCACAAGGTCGCTGTCCTCAGACGTGTAAGAAGTCCCTAACACGCTGTTCATGCTACCGGAAAACATTGCCCCGCAAGAGGAAAGCCCTACGGATACCATGATGAACAGAAGCAGCGTGGCGATAGCGATTACCACGCCTGCCGGGTGTCGTCCTGCAAAGGCAGCCGCTTTCCTTTGCCGCTGTTTGGGACGCTCCGGCGGCAGCTTTGGCGGTGGCTGCACCGCCTTTCTTTACGGTTTTTGCATACTGGCGTTTGATTTTCTGTTTCTGCATGAAACGGGAAAAAGGGATTGCTTGTAAGCTGCGGGTTTTCCTGCAAGGCTTTGTGATACTGGAAGTTGACGTTCGCCTTGAACGCTGCCTGTTCTGCCTTTGCTGCTTCCCGGTAGGGTTTCAGCTTATGGCTACGGTAGCCTTGTTTTAGTTTTCTTGTCCCATACCTTGCTCCACGCTCGGCAAGTTCCTCCGATTTATGCGCGCCCTCCACGCCGGAATTGTCTTTCTCAACGCTGTGAATTTTGTTGTGAACAAAAATACCCGCTTCCTGCGCGGGGCGGGATAACGGGTTGCTGTGGGCTTTGCCGCCGGGTATCGGCTTTTCCTGTTCTTCAAAGTGTAGGCGGGTCTTTGCCTTTCCTGCGGCTTCGTCAAAGGTGCGCTCCTTATACCAGTTTCTTTTGCTTCGGGATAGCTGCCTTTGCTTCGTCCAGTTTGTCGGCTGCTTTTTTGATTTTTGATGTAAGTTTCCAGTTCCGGCGTTGTCCGTTCCTCATCGGTAAACTTTAAGCGGGAAGTGGAAGTACGCAAAGCAGTAGCTTCCTGCTCTTTTTTGACTGCCTTTTTTGGTTTGCTTTTCGGGTATGTGCTGCGTCAAGATGTTCTATGACGCGTTCCGCTGCGGCGGTGTCCGGCTGTGAAAAGTCGCTGTCTGCTTCCCGGCTGCTGATACGCTCGGCGGTCTGCTGTGTTTCGTTTACCTCGATAAGCCCGTCGCGGGTCATTTTCTGTGTGATTTTATCGCGTGGTTTTAACTTCATGTTTCATAGGCTGCTCACTTCCTCCGGCTTCGTCGTCATAATGCGGTAAAGCTCGGTGTCTTTCGGAAAATGGTCTACAAAGGGCAGCACCACATTTCCGTAAAAGATAAGTCCTTCGCCTGCTTCGGTGTGGGTTACATATTTCATCTGCTGTGGGCTGATATTTAGCTGCTTTGCAAGGATAGCCCGGTCGCCCTGCGCCTGATTGAGCATAAGGACAAAATCGCTGTTCTCAAAGATATTTTCCACCTCGCGGGGAAGCAAAGCAAGTCCTTAATGTTCTGCGTGATAGCTGTGGGTATCTGTTGTGTGATTAGCGGACAGTTTTTTTATCTGTCCCTCCGGGGCTTTCGCCCATTTTTTCAGCGGTATGTCTGTTCATACCCGGCATAGCATATCTTTTTATCCTGCGGTTTATGCCGCAGACCGAAACGATAGCGGAGCCTCGTGGGGCTGTTATATTCCCGGCTATTGCAAACCGGGGGTCAAGCCCTATGCGTTGCGTGTGTATCAAGTATTACCTAGACACTTCCACTCGGATTAGGATTGCAAAACCTTTCCCGTTTTCTTCTCCGCTGATATTCTTAACCGTTCTTTTCGGCTTCGGTTAAAGACGGCATACACAATCCCCATTTGCAAGATTGTAGGGACTGTGCCTGTTTACCTCCCCCCATTTTCTAAAACGCTTCCAAATCTCCACACTGTAAGCGGCGGTCTGTTCCTCTTTTAAGAGCAAGTGAAATTCGTCCATATAGTAGCGGGTAGCCTTTTTTCTGCCCGGTTTATCGTTACCCTGTTCCATGTCTGGTCTTGCACAATGAGCATACCTAATTTTTAAGCTGCTTTCCAAGCTGCTTAATGTCAAAAGCAGACAAGGCGGTTAGAAAGCTCCACATTCGTTCTGTGGTTGAATACGTTAAGACTGCCGGAAACATACAGTTCCAACGCCGCCGCAATACGGGCAGCTTCCGGCTCCGGCTGTCTTAACAGTTCGTCGTAAAGGTCGCCCAAGATAGGCATTTTTTCCGGTACAGGGTCACTGCAAGATAGTCCCGGTACATTCCTTACGGCGCGGTCAATGACGGTCTTATCAACGGGCTGCAAGCCCTCCTTGCCGCCAATGACAAGCTCGCAGAGAGAAAGGATAAAATCACTTTTCAGTGCAAGGGGGCTGTCGTCCTCGCTGTAATTAAGGTTCATATCCATAGGGTTTACATACTGGGGCGTATCGTCCATGCCTTTCCCGGTCGGGGATAACCGTATCACTTGCCCGCCAAGCCGCTTGACAAGGGCAAAATACTCGGCTTCCGGGTCGCAGATAAAAATATCGTCGTCGGTAATGAGAAAGGCATTTGTGATTTCCCGCTTTGCCGCAAAGGATTTTCCGCTGCCCGGTGTTCCCAATATAAGCCCATTCGGGTTTTTAAGCTGCTTGCGGTCGCAGAGTATCATGTTATTGCTTAAAGCGTTCAGCCCATAATACAGGGCAGCCCCGAGTCTGAAATAGCTCCTGCGTGATGAATGGGATAAAAATAGCGGTGCTGCTCGTCGTCAACCCTCTTGAATAGGGATAAGGTTCTCCCCCAAAGGGACAGAGGACATCAGCCCCGCTTCCTGCTGATAGTCAAGACGGGTTAAGGCGCAGTTATATTTCTGTGCAATGCCCGCCGCCGCGAAAATGTCATTTTCCAGTTTCCGCTTCGTGTCTGCCATGTTTACCACAAGGAACGTAAGGAGAAACATTCGCTCGTTGCGGCTCTGTAAGTCCTGCAACAAATTCTTTGCTTCATTTCCAAAAGTGGCAAGGTCGGACGGAAGTATATCCATGTCATAGCCGCTTCTAACCGCTTTTTTCTGTTCCTCAATCTTCATCTTGTCAAGGTCTGTGATTTTGCGCTTAATGGTCTTGATTGCTTCCGACTGGTCGATACTTTTAATGTGGAGATTGACGATAACCCCTGTTTCCAAGTCCAACATATCCGCTAAGATACGGTCGTTTAACTCCGGGGCAAGGATTTCAAGGAACGATACCGCGCCCCGTCTTTTTTCCCCATAGCAAAGTAGCGTCCCTCCCCGAACTTGAAAGAGGACGGGGCGATAAAGTCCTTTGTGGTAAGCCCTGTCGGGGTCAGCCAGTCATAAGAGAATGAGAACGGCTCGCCCTCCGGGTGGAATACCCCATGCAGCACCTTTAGGCGTTCATAGCCGGATAAGGGGCGGGCCGATACCCCAAGCACCTTAAAGTTATTAAACACATCGGTTTCAATACGGGAAAGGCGCGCCCTTGCTGCCGCCGGATTGTCCGCTTCAATGGAAAACGTGATGTACTTGTGCTTTACAAGCCCGTTGTTCCCTTTGGCAAGCTGCGATTTCAGCATATCCGAATACTCGGTGCGGATAGAGTTAAAATCGTCGTTTTGCGGCGGGATATGGATTGCCAGCGCTGTCTGTTCCTGCTGTGAGCCTTGATTGATGAAAGAAAGCTGCACGCTCACGCTCGCGTCAAAGTAGTTGAGAAAATCGCACCAGTTTTCAAAAATGGCGGTCTTATCGTCTGCCTGTGCAAGCTGATAATTGATGTCCTCGAAGACGACGCACTTTGAATACCTGTGCTTTGCCACCTTGCAGATACCGTCCGGGTACATGGCAAGGTAGGGAATGGTCTGCTGTGCGGTGCGTGCTTTGCCGTCCCCCTTTGCCTGCCGGATAACCGCCGCAATCTGTTTCTTTTCGGCGCGGGTCAGCTTACGCCTGTTTCCTGCGGCTTCCCGCGTCTTTTTTGTCTGTCCTTTTGACAATCGCTGATACCTCCTTTTCTAATGCCCGCTGTTTCTCCAAGAGTGCATATAGGTTTTCCGTCTGATACGGTCGCACTTTGGGACGGGTAAATTTTGTCTGAATGATGTTCTTTACAACCACTTCAAGGGGCTGTCCATGCTTTTCATACATGGCAACCAAGAAGCAGGGAAGCATGACGACAATCATTGCCATTGCCGCAAGGCTCGTCCCTGCGCTGTCTTTGGAGAGCAAAAAAAAGCGGCAGTCCTATAAGAAGTGCCACTGAAAAACAAAGGATTTGCCGCTTTGTTAGATTGAAAGCGACTTTTGTTTTGACTTTGGAAAGGTCTTTGGGTACAGGTACATACGCCAAGAAAAAACCTCCTTTCTGCGGGACTTTCCCGCGTGTGCTTTAATGTGCATTGAAAATGGATTTTGCCAGTGCGCCGGATTTGAACAGGGAGAAACAGAGGATAATCGTATAGGCTGCAAGGGAAAAAATCGCGCTGTGCAGATTGTCCGCTAAGACCATTTCGCCTACTAAAACCGCATAAATGCCGACGCATATCATAATGAGGAAGCCTTGAAAGCCCAGTGCAAACAGTCCCTTTAGGTAGTTGTTCCCAATCTGTCCCCATTCCCGGTTTGTCATGGTAGCAAAAGGGGATAGGGGAAACTGAACAGTAGGCGTATATCTCAATCATTCTGCCGTAGAGGATAACGGTTATCAGTACGGACATGATTTTCATACAAAGGCTTACAAGGCTCGTTTCCATGACAAGTAACAGTAGTTCGGGGATTTCCATATCTTTTAGTCCCTCCTGCATGGCGGCAAGGGCTTCGGTTACGTCGATATTCGTATCGCCGCCGATTATCCCCGCCGCACCGGACACAATATGCTGCGCCATATCAAAGACTGCCATTGTTATATCAAAGGTATGCGTTACCAAGAAAACGGCAACAAAGGCTTTGAAAAACCACTTAAAGACATGAATGTTTCTATGTCGTGCATATTGTTTTTTTCCGTTACCATGCTGATAAGCTCATAACAGAGGACATAGGTAATGACAAGCCCCGCAATGGGTACAATCACATTTTCGGACAGATTTTGTATCATGTTGAAAATGTTTGTGTTCCACCCCTGCGGGGTCTTGCCTACCTCCGCTGCAATGGTGCCTACTTTTTCGTTTACGTCCCCGAACATAGTGGAAAGGTTACCGTTAATGGCTCCGATAAGGATTTCTTTTATCCATTCGTTAATCGCTTCCAGTATGCTCTCCATAGGCTACCCTCCGTAATCTTATCCGAACAGACCAGAAAGAAGCGGTACAAGGATAGTGCCGATAAGGGCAACGCCGCCGCCCGCCATGAGCTGCTTAATGCCTTGACTTTTTGCACCCGGATTGTCGTTTCCATATCCCTCTAAGAGATTGATAACGCCCCAAATGCCTAAGCCTGCGCCCAGTGCGATAACAAGGGTCTGTAATACGTCGATAGCAGAGTTAAAAAATTCCATAAAAGCTCCTTTCTGCCGCAAATGCGGCTTGCCCCCTAAAAGGGCATAAAAAAACGGCGGTCAGTTTTGTAACTGCCGCGGTCATAAGTCCCCACGCTGCGTAAAATTCTGCCGCGCGGCGGTATTCAGTTTTTAGTGTGGGCGTTATGGATTTTCGTAGGGGCGCGTATTCTGCATCCACTCATAAATTTTGTTACTGCGTCAATTCCTCCTTTCGTTGCTGCTCGCTCATACAGGGCTTCACACCGTTTTACAAACTGCTGGATAGCTGCCTGCCGCTGCTGTTCCCGTCGCTCGGCAATGAAAACTAAGCCCGTTTATGGCTTCTGTGATTTTCTTATCTTTTTTTTCTTCTGCATACGTCTATTCATGGTCGGTGTCCTCCTGCAAATCTGCTTCGCTGATTTCGTAATAGTCAAAGGGTTCGTCCGGCTTTACAAGGGCGGGTCTGCGCCTTAAATGCTTTTCCATATCAAAGGTATTTTTCTTGTCATAGTCCGAAAGGTATTTGTATTTCGGGTGCCTCGTGATGTCATACTTGTCGGAGAAGAACGGGCGTACGCCCTCGTAGTTGCAAGATACATTTCCCGCCGTCCATCACCGCAATTTCGTCTTCCGTCATAAGCTGCTTACCGAGTTTTTGATAGTTCAGCCCATGAGAAACGTCCCGCCCCCGGTTCTCGGAAGTGTTGAAGCTGTCAATCGTTTCTTTCCCCAAGATTTCCGATATTTCTTTGAGGGTCGTTTTCTCCTTGCCGCCCAAGAAAAGGGTGGTGTCGCAGTTGCCGGCTATGGTATCGGCATTATCTTTGTATATCGCCTTTAGCTGCGACTGGCTCTGCAAAATGATGGAAGCAGAGATTTCCCGGCTTCGGATAGTGGCTATGAGCTTTTCAAACTTCGGTATCTGCCCGATATTTGCAAACTCGTCTAACAGACAGCGCACATGGACAGGCAGCCGCCCGCCATATTCATCATCTGCCTTGTCGCAAAGAAGATTGAAAAGCTGCGTGTAAAGAATACTCACTACAAAGTTAAAGGTATCGTCGGTATCGCTGATAATGACAAACAGGGCGGTCTTACGGTCGCCTATGGTATCAAGTTCCATTTCGTCGGTTTCCATAAGGTCGCGCAGCTCTTTAATGTCAAAAGGGTGCAAGCCGCGCCCCGCAGGAAATGAGGATAGAGCTTCTTGTCTTTCCCGCAGATAACAGGAATTTCTTATACTGCCGGACAGCAAAGTGTTCCGGGTCTTTTTCCTCCAACCGTTCAAACATAAGGTCAACGGGGGATTGAAATTCCGGGTCGTCCTCGCGGGCTTCACTGGCATTTATCATTTCAAGCAGCGTCGTAAAATTCTTTTTCTTCCTCCGGGGCTTCGTACCAAATGTAGCCAATAAGGGCGCAGTAAAAGAGCCGTTCCGATTTTATCCAAAAATCTTCCCCTGCTTTTTCCCCGTCCCCTTTGGTGTTGGCAATCAAAGTGTTTACCAGTTTCAAAATGTCTTTTTCGCTGCGGAGATAGGCAAAGGGATTGTATTTCATGCTTTTTTTGAAGTTTATCGTGTTCAGCACTTTTATCCGATACCCGCCCCGCTGTAAGAGCTTCCCGCACTCGACTAAAACCGTACCTTTCGGGTCGGTTACAACGTAGCTTGAGTGCATTTGCATTAAATTCGGCTTCACAAAAAATCTCGTCTTGCCGCTGCCACTTCCCCCGATAACAAGGATATTTTTATTCCTTGCATACTTTGGCTGCTTTGGGCGGCTGTTCATGCTAAGCCGTTCCGTCTGTGTGAGCAGCACGTTATTTTGAAATACCGGGTCGGTGTAGGGCTTAATATCTTCGGCGTTCCCCCAACGGGCAGAACCGTATTCCATACCTTTCCGGTACTTTTTCGCGTTCTTGCCCTTTACATAGACAATCAGCCGGATAAGTACCGCGCCTAAAATTCCTATCAGTAAATCCATAGGGGCAAGGCTCGGAAGCGGATTTGCAAAGAGCGATAGAAAAGCCCTCCCCAAGCGACAGCACCTTGCCGGACAGGTCAGCCCCCGGCGTAAGGCGTACCGCCTGCCCGACTTTATCAAAGAGATACACAAAAAGCAGATAGGGAATGTTGGGAAGCAGCAGCTTTTTTCAAGTTGATAGCGTTCATCTTGCAATCCCCCTATCTTTGTTTTTTACTTTGTCTCGCTGTGCGTTCAAAGCCGCCGCCTTTTTCTTTGAGGGAAACAATCAGTTTGCGGATAGAGGGATTTTGTTCCTGCGTCAGCTTCTTTGCGGAAAACTCCTTGAAAGCTGCGGTCAGTGCGTCCGCGTCCCGTCCCTTGAAGAACACAAGATAGCGGGGCGGGGTTTCGGTGCTGTCTTTCTTTAGGGCAAAGTCAATCCCGTATTTCTTTGCCGTACTCTCAAAGGCTTTGATATTGTCCTTTGTGATTTCAATGTTGGAAACGCCCGCGTTCTGCTTCATAAGCTGTTTTAGGGTCTGCTTGCCATGCGGGATTTTCTGTTTGTCATGCTGCTTTTTCATCTGTGCAAGCAGCGTTTTCATAGCCTTTTTGGAGCTGCTGCGCCGTCAGCTTCCCGGTCTTGATGTAAGGGGCTATGGTCTTTTCGTTGGTTTCCTCCTGCAATGGGTTTCCTCCTTTCGTGTTCTATGGTGGTATGCCCGCCGCCGTAAAATGGGGCGGGCATGAAAAAAAGAGCGTCCGTTTTTCACGCCGCCCTGTTAAATCCGTACCCGCAGCCCGGAAAGGTCTGCCGCCCGAATACCCACAAGATACCAGTTGTCCCCGTACTCCATACGGGTAGGCTTCCATTTGCCCCGCACAAAGACCTCCATGCAGTCGCCGCAATGCAATCCCCCGTAATAGTCGTTTACGTCAAAGCGAATGTCGTAGCGGTCAGCGGTTTCATCAAAAATCAAAGCTCCTGTTGTCTGTGTCATTAAAAATCCTCCTTTGGGTTGGTTTACAGGCTTTCGCCCTCGTTGCAGGTGTAATCGGGTATGCCCCTGCTTCTTGCCGACTGGATAGTGTGCCCGCCGTACATATCGTGAGATACAAGGGACGTGTAATAGCTGCCAATCGTAGACGGGCATTGAAAAGGGTAGCTTTCATGTACTGCTTGATGTTGCGGATTTTGGTGGTGTTTTCCTGCATACAGTCAGTACAAAGCGGATATGTTCGCCGTTCAGCTTCATAAACTTTTGCTTTTA